>ERZ841116.18-NODE-18-length-129685-cov-5.636596_pt1 | contig 129685 bp, 128 predicted proteins | sample MGYA00519875_ERZ841116 | MGnify/ENA primary metagenome ERZ841116 (study PRJEB31850, sample SAMEA3708889) | human gut metagenome | biome: human gut; feature: human-associated habitat; material: faeces | place: China | collected 2014 ... | reverse complement strand
AGCACCGTTATTTTCGAGAATACGCACTTGCTTCACATCTGGCAACGCTCGAATTTTTGCCGCAATCGCTTCTGCAGAGTTAGTGGCATTTTTAGTACGGCTTACCCAAAAACGCTCACGTAGCTGTGGGTCTGTTTCTTCATCTTCTCCCACTTCGGCATTTTCAAACGTGGTGGCACGCTGTAGCCCTAAAGTGACCGTTTCAATGGTAAGCGGTGTGTTTTTGCCTAAATTATACGAACCCAGTTGTTCACTTCTAAATCGGCTCTTGCCGAACCGTTGCTATCAAGCTGAACATCCGACACCAACACCCATCGGGTTTTATTCGGATCGGATACCATAACACCTGCATAAAGCTGGGTATACGGCTCGCCAGTGAGAATGACCGAACGCAAATAGCTGTAACTTGCAGCACGACGCATCAAGCCAGCATAAGCCACACGTTGCTCAAGCCAAGCACCTGTTGCGGCATCAGGGTCGAGCTGGTTATATACGGTTTGAGCCAGTTCTTCAAAATCCATTCGCATTTGAGCAAGTAAGCCAATCATTTGGCCATCAGGCGTATCGGCATTAAGGTTAATATTTTGCCCATAAATCGCTCTAAAACCTTGCTCCAACTTTGAAAGAATGGCATCAAAACTTTCAATCACAATGCCCGTTTCTGTCAGTGTTGCCATTGTTCACACTCCTATTTTTTCGAGGTTGTTTTATCGTTCTTTTCTGATTTGTCTTTTTCTACAGGCTGAAATTGACCGCCTACCACCGTCATTTTTGAGAGCCAATCGCCCTCCATTGCATCACCTGAATGGAGCAATTTCACGACCTTATATTGCCCGTTGAAATAATCGAGAATTGATTTCACTTCCACCAAGCCGCCAATCACTAGCTGAGGATTAAGCAAACATTGCAACTCCAAACCATCATCGGTATGCTCTGGTGCATTAACCATTCCCGTTTCTTGTGAAATCAGAATAGCTTCGGCTTTCAACACTTTATTTTTAGGGAGAAAAACCAACTCGCCATCTTGAATAGACCAGTCCGCTCCACTGTTTCTTGCCAAGCGGTTTAATAATTCTCGGGTATCACCATTCATTACTTTGCCACGAGGTAGTTGTCGCTTATTCGTTACCTCTACCGTACCTAAATTCACGTTGGGCAAGGTTTTACTCAGCTCAGTTAATATCTGCTCATCATTACTACCTGATTTCAGCGTGCTGGTAATGCGTGCCTGTGTATACGCACGGAAACCATCGGCACATTCAAGCGTTAAAATAAAATCCAGATCGTGCCGTTGCACACTGGCTTTGGTAATATCACCCGAATAAATTTGCGTTAAGGTTTGATAACCCACCGATAACGCCACTTTATCAAATGCACCGCTCAGAATTTGATTTAGATGAGAGCGGTTTAAGTTCCACACCCGAATCGTGGCTGGGTTCGGTTTTTCATTGATGGTTTTATCAATATCAAAGCTAATGCGAAGATTATTGATAACCAAAGTGTCGGATTTCCCGATAATATCCAGTTGAAATTGCCGTCCGAATTGTCGCATCATTTTTCTCCAATATAGAGCGAACAGCGTCCGTTAAAGTCGGTTTCAAACATCGGGTCAAGGGTATTACCACTGTTATCTTCTACCCAGAAAAAATAAGGCTGAGCAGAACGGACCAATAATGGCACACCACACACCATCGCCATTCCTTCCATCACGGATTTATTTTCGCTCAAATCAAATACGCTCATCGCCCAAAACTGCCCGATACTATTAAAGCGGATGGTAAGCCGAATGTTCCGCCCATTAAAGGGGATGACCATTTCTTGATGCACAGTATTTGAGAGCGGAATTTTGTGCAGCTGCATTGTTTCTCCTAAAAATGACCGCTTGTTATAGCTTGCCGAAGCGTCTATTAAAAATACTTCGGGTTTTACCTTTTTCTGAAGCGTTAGGTTGCACCTTACCTTTTACTACCTTGCTTGCAGATTGCGTACTTGCACGACCGCTTTTGCTTTTACCATTCGGCGAGCTTTTCTGACTGCCCTGATTCTGCCCTGCCGTTGCAACCGTCTGAGTATCAACAATCAATACCTGACGGGCGGTAATAGTAAATTCAGCCGAACCATCTTGCGTCTGACGCACAGAAAGGCTTTCAATTAGCATATCCTCATAACGAAAGATACCCGTTTGAATGGTAATGACTTCACCCGATTTTTGTGTTTTTAGTAAATCGGCATAACATTGCTGAACACGCCCGCCTTGTTCGCCTAAAATATCGCCCAGTCCAAAATCGGGTAACCACGGAGCAAGAACGCGAGCCGCATTCAAACTATCATTTACTGCTGAAATAATGCCTTTCGCTTGAGGAATCAGCCGATTAGCTTTTGCAATGGTTTGCACCGTTTTGGTCGCAACGGGAATGGGAAAAGGAAGGTTATTTAGAAAATCGGTTACCCCTCGAATATGAGGTACACCTAGTTCTTCTAGGGGCGAACTACCGTGGTCGTGATCGACCATTACCCCCGAAATAACCACGCTTTTAGGGCGAACCACTGCGTGATCTGCAACCACACCGCCCGATTCAATCGGGTTTTCCGTGATATTTAACTCACTACTATGATCTTCTGAGGTAACCGCATCAAAGCGAATTTCGCCAATTGAACGCCCTGAAAGAGATGCAAGCATTTTTTCCTCCAAAAGAAAAACCGCCCGAAGGCGGTTAGATTATTGACAATATATGTAGAGTTCACATAGTGTTTTTTCGACTATGCACAATCACCCGCTATTGAGCAAAGCTACTCCCTGTATTGCGAATAGTTTTAGCCGTCTGGTCTGCCACTAATTGTGCTTGAGCATTATTTTGCACGTTGATATGCTGGGTAACTTGATAGCGATTATTGCTGTTAGTCTGGCTATTATCATTTTGCGTAGTGGTTGCACCAGTTTTTGCAATAGTGGCAGCATTTGCACCCGCTTGAACAGCTTTCATTGTGCTCGTCAGCACACCATTATCCATCGCCCCTACTGTTGAAACTACCTGCTTAATGGGGATTTCAATCGGATCGATACCTGCCCCAAATTTATTCACCAGTGAAATCAAGCCATTCAGGAACTCAATTGCTGCGACTTTGATATTGTGCCAAGTATCGCTGACAATATTGCCCATTTTCTTGAACATGACCGAAAACGCACCAAGCCAATCCCCTGTGGTAAAGCCATTCACAATTGCTTCCCATACAGCATAAAGCATTTGAAAGAGGGCAATCACCACGTTAATCGCAATCTCAAAAGAACTTGCTAATGTGGTAGCTACAACAGAAATAATGCTAACAACCACCTCAATTGCCGTTGCAATATCATTAAATACATCTCCGACTGTTTGTCCGATACTTTCTGCAGAGCGACCGAATTCGTCGGTTTGTTCAGATGCACCAAATAACGCACCAAAAATACGCCCAATAATGCCAAAGAGATGGCTAAACACACCACCTATAATCCGCACAATGTTAATAAGAGGTTGCATGGAAGCGGTCGATTTTTGCCAACCTTTTACAAAGTCAGCCACCCACGTTTTTACGCGCTTAAGCCAATCACCGACTAAAATCAGCCCGTCTGCAATCGGCTTCCAATAATCACCGAAGAAACTCTCACCGCCCTCCATATAGACGATCAAATCTTCAATTAACAGCAATACAGCTGCAATACCCGCAATCCAAAGCGTAAGCGGGTTAAATAGCAGCGAACGCCCCATCCAAGCCAGTGCTGCACCCACAAGATAAATCGCATTTTTCCAGCCGATGGTATGACTTACCAACCGATCAAGCGTGGTAATAAAGGCGTTTGCTACATCAAAAATCAAGCCCAGAACAAACCCGATGGCATTACCAATAGACGCAATTAACGCACTATTTTCAATAAACCACGCCTTAAATTTTCCGATAAGTTCGGTAATCGCAGGTGCAATTCGCAAAGCGATGGTTTCGCCAAGCGATTTCAGCATAATGCCAAGTTCCGTTAACGCATCTTTAAAAGCAGCGGCTGTCGTAGTGTTCTTTTCTGACCCCACACCCAGCGTCATCAACTGCATTTCTGCCATCTGCTCATTAAATTCATCAAGATCTGCAGTGAGTGCTTGAATCATTGAGCCATCAATGCCCAGTTTGGCAAGCATTGCGATCTGCTCACTGCTTTCCATTCCTTGCATTTTTTGGCGTAACTCTTCAAGCACCACAGAGGTTTGCTTAATATTCCCCCCAGCATCTTTTGCCGATAAGCCATATAGCTCAAAGGCTTTTGCCCCTTTTCCTGTGCCATTTGCAGCTTCGCCAATCACTTTAGAAAGCCCCAAAATGGAAGCTTGAGCGGCTTGCACGCTTGAACCTGAGAGTTCAGCCACTTGCCCTAAGCGATGGATATAATCGGTGCTTTCGCCTGTGACATTACCAAGCTGTCGAACCTCATCAAGGGCGGATAGTTGGTTATCCACAAAGGTGGTAATCGCACCGCTTACTGCCACAAATGCAGCGCCTAAACCTGCTAATTTAATGCCGAATGTATCAACACCTTCTGCCAAAGCTTGAAATTCATCTTTGGCATTCTCAAGCCCAAACACAGCGATACCAAGATCGCCAATTAAGCCTAAAAGCCCTTTCTGATTTTCTTCCAGGGCCTCTGTATTTTCTTTAATTGTTTCTACATTGTCAGCGAATGCTTTCGCTTCTTCCTTCGTCGCTTGAGTGTACGCTTGCGTTGTTTCCGTAGCCTTTTGCTCGCTTTCACTTAATTGCTCAACACTTTCAGAGGTTTCCGCCAGTGCTTCGCTAATAGTTTCACCCACCGTTTGAGCATCCAATCCTAGCTCTTCAAAGCTCGTACCTACTGCAGATAAACGCTCTTCAATTAAAGCCGTGATGCTTTCAATATTCGCATCACTCGCTTTCAAGCCATCAGCCAGTGCTTCGCTAATGGTTTGCTCAAGTGCCGATAAATCAGGTTCAATCTGATCAAAAGCTTTCTCAATTTCACCTGCAGCAGTTTGAGCACTTATACCGAGTTCAGATAAACTCTGCTCAAATGCTTTCAGATCTTCGGCATCAATATCCACGCCAATTTTAATGAGTAATTCATCAAGTAGCATTAGCTTGTTTCTCCATTAAGGCAAGTTCTGAGATGCACTCGTGGAATGCAAGCAGATCGGAAAGGCTATACACGGTGCGAAGTTCTTGTAACGAACAATAACGCTTAGAAATTGGCGTGAAGATAAACCAATCAACACTAGTACTCTCTTCACGCCCATCATTTACGCCGTCTCTTTGAGCGGCAGAATATCTTTGAGCAATGTCTGCCCATTTTTGAAAAAATCGGCGAATTGGTATTTTACCCCTCGCGCAAGTACACCAATAAGGTGGTGGCGATATTGGTTAAAATGAGGTTCCAAGCGGTCAGATAAACGATACGTTTTACCATCAACTGAAGCTGTTGCGTGAGAAAGTACTAAATCTTCCACCTCTTTAACCGAAGGATCGCCCAAATTTGCCAAAATTTGTGCTAACAGCTCGCTACCTAGTGTTTTACCTGTTTTTGAACCATTTACGCTCATACCTTGAGCAATTTTTAACGCCTTTTTCAGTACGTTCCACGCCTTAAATGCATTGGCTGGTGTCATTACATAACGCACACCATCTAATTCAAACTCAAATTGTTGTTCCATTATTAAATCCCTTTCTCAAGATTCATTGCACCTTTTTCAAAGACAAATGTCCACGTTTGAGCATTATGCCCCTGCCCACGCACGAAAGTCGGTGGGGTAGTAAAATAGCCTTTTGTTGCCGTAACCAAATCGCCATTCATTAAATCTCGAATAGCAAGAGTCATTGGCGTAAAGGTTTTAATACGCTCTTTTTGTTGATTGCGAAGTTTAATCAGATACGCATTATCTTCACTATGCTGTTTCACTTTCAGCGTAAGTTTGCCAGAGCGGTTAGTGTTAGCGATATAAATACCCGTGCCATCAGCGCCAATAACCATCTCGCCATCATCGGTTTGAAAAGCAAAGTTAATCACATCAGAGCCATCTGCCCAATCGCTAATCTCACGACCGTCTAATAGCACCACAACTTCTTTTGGATCGAATGTTGCCATAATATTTCCTCTAAATTATTAACGATTGAAGTTGATGATCACATCAGAGAAGTGAATCGCACCTGCTAATTTCACCGCAGTTTGAATCGGTGTTGCACGACGTTGCTCACGATCGCTATCCGAGAGCGTATCCATTGGTGCTGCCCACACATAGTAGCCAGCTTCCAAATAATCGCCCGTATTCAAGCTACCAAAACCATCACCATTCCATACACCTGGTGCAAATGCACCATTGTTGATACCTTCCAAACACACTTTTTCTACCGCAGAAATTAAAACTGCCTGCCCTTTATCGGTTAGTGGCACTTTAGTTGGCGATTTATACAAGCGAGCAAACACTTCTTTCTGAACCGCGTCAGCGAACCAGTCTAAAATCACAATTTCATCGGCAAATTTACCACCTAACACCGTTCCTTCAGCAATCATCGCTGCATCATCAAAATAGGTGTATACGTTAATACCGAGTCGTTTGGCTTTCGCAAATTCGGTTGCGGTAATTTCATCAGCCGTAATCGTTGGTTGTTGTTTGAATTTCAACGTGAGCGTTGAGTTATTTGCAGCAAAGTTAGTTGAAAGTAAACGTGCCAAAGCTGAAGAGGCTGGGTAAATGTCATTTTTGTCGAACATTGCCAACGTATGGTCGCACCCTGCATCCATCAATTTTTTATACACGTTATCAGCAGACCACTCTAACTGCTCTTCACGAATCACGTTCGCTCCAAACATTTTTGTGTTCGTTTGAGCATATTTTGCAGCCGCCTCTACCTGTGCATCGGTTAATTGAGCCGCCACCGTAAAGCCATACCAGCTATTGTCTACTTCCGCCACGTGGAATAAGGCTTCTTCCAGTTTTTCTGCTTTTAACGAAACCACCTCTTTACCCAGCACACGTAGTGCCTGCCCTTCTTCTAACTTCAACAAGCCACCGATATATTCGCCCTCACCCGCTTCATTGATTGCATAGAAGATTTGCGTGTCTTTATTTTCACCGCTTGTTGTCGCTTCAATCATAAAGCGATTACCAAGAGCATCATAAGAAACCGTGGTTTGCACAGAAAGTGTCGTCAGTTTTTCTTGAATTTGGGCTGCGATTGCATTGAAATCAGCTAATCTTGAGAAGTTTAACCCTTCTACTTTTTTGATTTCACTACCAATAGTTAAGGCAAAACGACCATTGACTACCGCTTTAAACGTTTCTAAATCATCAGAAAGCGTTGCACCACGTAAAGCATTATTGGTTGCGTTGATGGTTGCACGCTCTTTCTGCCAACGAGCAATAATCAGTTGCTTCGCACGAGGGCGTTGTGCAAAGAATGGCTGTGCCGCTTTTGCCGTTTCCGAATTTGTGCCAAAAAGCTGCTCCACATCTTTCTGACTTTCGACATAAACATAACGCGTTTTTGCATCAGTAAATGCTTGCCCCGCTTCTGGTGTGAACAGAGCCACAACGCCAAAAGACTTACGAGCCACCGATTTTGGCACGGTGTTTAATTGAACATTTACAATATTACTAATTGAAAGTGCCATATTGTTTCCTTAATTGAAAATTTTAATTATGCCCAGTGACTTCAACCGAGATTGAGCCACCTAGCTCCACAGAACGAATTTCCTCTAGCTCCGTTTGCACGATATGAGAGTGAGAAATAACGCAATCAAACTGCCCCCGTTCTTCATAATCCGCCCCCACCGTTGCCGTTAAATTACGCACATCTGAAAAACGAACGATACCCGCCTGCATTGCCCTTAGCCCATCAATCAGACGTGAACTTTGCAAAATATTGCGAATTTTGACTGCTTGTTGGTAGGCATTCTTGCCATAACAAGAGATGGAAAGAGTAGATAGCAACGAGGAGTGAATCTGCTCCACCTCATTGGGCAAATAGACACGTCGGCTTTGCCCAATTTCGGTAGAAAAAATAATGTCTACCGTAATAAATGCTGTGTTTAATTGCTCAGGTAAATGCCCACCAATCACCACCCCATCAGGTAACTTCAAAGCCTGTTGAATCAACTTTCGCAGTCGGACGATGTCGAATTGCGATTTGGTTAAAGTATCCATAATCTCCCCAATCTGAACTGGCAGATACACGATAATCAAAGCCACGAAAATGCACCAGGTCGCCAATATTTAACGGATCCTGCGTAAACACCTTAATACTTGGCGAATAACGCTCCCCTTCTGGCAACAATGCCACATCGTTGGAAGTGGTCGGCATCACAATTGCCACCATTACCTCATCGATATAACTTGCCTTAAACCCTTCTGCAGAGTGTTCCCCTTGTATTCGCTTTACATTGATTTCACGACAAAACTTACTTGAAGAAAGACGAGGTTTTTGATTGATTAAACTCATACCACCATCACTCCTACACCGACCAAGCGACGTAATCGCAAATATTCTTGACCATATGCGGTCAATTGATAATCAGCATCCGTTCCCGTCAACGTTGGCACAGCATAACTCACGGATAATTCGCCCGCGTTTTCACTCGCTAGATTACGGTTGGCTGCACCATTGCTTTGCGTTGTCCAAAGAGAAAGACGAAGCAGATGAGCAGCCAATGCCAACACGCCACGCTGATAAAGTTTTCCCCAGCGTAATGGGCTAATTTCCATTTGAGCATCCAATAAAAAAAGGTCGATTTTTTCATCATCGACCTTTTCAAATTCGGGATAACGCTGAGTTAAATCATAGGCTTCCACTGTTGGCATTGTTTCCTCCTTAGTAATCTACATAAAGTGCAGATTGTGGCTCGTGGAATACCACACCACCAAACACCATTTTTAAGCCAGATTCATAGGTCATAATGCCTTTTTTCTCTGCACCTAACACGGTTGGTGCTTGCGGAACATCCATTGATACATAGTTCTGGTCATTGATGTAAACCACTGCACGGTTTTTACCGTTCGTGACTAATGAGCCAAAATTGCTTGGTAACGCTTTAATTTCCACCGCTTTACCTGCAGCACCGCTTAATTTTTTGGTTAAATGCTCTAAAGCGGTGGTTTCGTTAATGGCATTTTCACGCGTAATCAAGCCTAAATGAGCATAATCCATCGAATCTAATGCAAAGGTATTCGGTGCTTGAATACGGTAGGTTTTTTCCATTGCACGTAAGAAGAGTTCTTCAAAAAAAGCCACGCTTTCATCAAAAGTCATTGCAGACACCGATTTCGCTTTTCCTTTAGGCGTGTACACTTCAATCTGGCTTGAATTTAACAACCCTTGTAGGCGAGTATCTTGCTTATGCCCTAAAAAAGCCACTTTTTGCAAAGTTTGTTGAGCATTTTGGTTTAACGCCATAATTTTTTGCGTATCCAGTTTTACGGCCAACTGTGCCGCTTTCTGAAGCTCGATCTCTTGCCATTGCACCGTTTTCGCCCACGTCACAATCGGTGAACGGGTATGAGAGAAATTCACACCCACTTGATCGAAGTTGTTTGTGTTATAGGTAATTAACCCATTATCAAGATCGCCCGTTACGTCTGCAGAAAAATGCAATTTCTCATCCATTAACGGATTACCCGAATGATCGACATAAACAAACTGCGGAAACACAATATCAGGATATTTTGTTTGATTGATTTGTTGTGATACTTCCGTCAATGCTGTACGAAGTACGTTAATATGTGGCATATAATGTCCTCTTTGTAAATTTTTTTAAAAAATTCAACCGCTTCTTATAAGCGACTCACTTCGGCAAGGGTTTCTGTTGCTGAAATCACCACCAGTGAAGTTGCAATCGTATTTGTACCGTCTGCTTGAGCCTGCACTTGACCTGCGTATTTCTGGCCGCTTGCAACAGCAACCACGTGAACCGTATTCCCACGTTTTACTGTTTCGCCTTTAGCAATTTCAACCCAAATAGAATCGCCTGTACCAATATGCATCACATCAGCCAGTTCGCCCTTCTCCCAGTCATCTTTAAGCACAGAGCGAACGACCACGCCAGCAACAGTCTCAGTTCCTGCCGTCAAGTTTGCAACACCGCCTTCTGTCATCGCAACAAAACGCCCAGCTACCAGCGGTGTTTCGCCTGTGTTCATATTCGCCGTGGTTTTGGAATTCGCTAAACCACCTTTGCCAATATCGCCTGCACTAGCAGTTAATGTATTGCGTGCAAATGCCATCTTTTACCACCTTATTTTTTGTTGTACATATCATTAAAATTAAAAGACACCGCTTGAGGTTGTGTATCTTTCATCATCTGATCGCCCATTGACTTACCAGTCTTGAGCTTGTCTAATTCCGCTTGCGTATCTTTGAGCGTTTTATTAGAATCGCTCACTTGTTTTTTTAGCTTCGCAATTTCCGCTTCCGCATCAGCTACCTTTTTCTGCTCAACCTCAAGTTTTGAGTTAGCTTCCGCTAACTGTTGCTTTAATGCTTTTACATCATCCTTACCGTCAGCCTGATTAGTTTTATCTTCTGCAGGTGGTTCTTGCGGTTTTTCATCGGTTTTATCCGACTCCTTCTCGCTCTCTTCCACCGCTTTAGCTTGTTCGTCCGAAAGTTTCGTGCCGAACGCACCAAGGATTGCATCTAAAAATTTACGTGTTGCACTCATTTTTGATTGACCTTTTTGTTCATCGGCTAACTTACAAGAGTCACCACAGCGACCGTCAGCCACTATCGCTATGTGATTGCCGATCATCGGCGACATCTCAAAATCTACTCCCTGTTCTTGGCTCGGTAAAAGCTCGCTACGATAGCCGCAAGAGAGTTCTTTAATGCCAAACTGCTGAATTTGTTTAATTGCAGCGGCATCGTAGATCCACGCTTCCCCCGCTAAATGCTCACCATCACGCCGCACATTTCGCACACTACCCACCGCAAGTTGCTTCCAGTTTTCCGCAGTCACATCATCTTCAGGGTGACCTACTGTAATCGGTGCATTCTCAAAACTGCGGATAGTTTCATCGGTAAAAAGGGATTTTTCCGTTCTTGCCAGGCGCTGAATGCCTTCCCCATCCTTGCCTAGTTCCTTGTTGTGATAATCAAACACGCCCAATTTTGAAAGGGTAGCAGGAACAACTAAAAACCCGTCCTTGGTAAAAGAACGGGTTGTTTGTGCTTTATCAGTTAATCTCATTGTTTATTTCTCCGCAGTAGCACGGTTACGTTCGCCATAAATATCCAGGTAATCCACTGAAATGGTTATTACTCGGCTGTTGGGGTCGAGTTCTGCGTGATAATCTGTAATTCTCACCACGCCTTCTGTTTGCAACACTTGCTTTTTAACCGCTAATTCAATCGCATCAAGGTTGGCTTTTTCTTTCAAGTAAAGCCAATCCATACCGTGTTCTAAATTCAAAAACCAATCATTCACAAACGACCAAAGCCGTGTTTTGACACATTGTGCAATCGCCTCGCTTTCTCTGGCGTAATTATTTATCCCTTGCCCAAACGTCCAATCGTGATTTCTATCCAGCCGTCTCACTCTCATTCAGGTACTCCCGTTTTTCCACCACTATCGCCAGTATGTTTATGATTTTTACCCGAAATACTTCCGGCCATTACATCAGCATCACTTGAAATCACGCCCGTTGAATGGTGTTTACCCGACTGGGTCGTATCGCCTACGTGCTGAATGTTGCCTTTAATATGAATGGTGCCATTGGTAACACGAATAAAGGTTGAACCATCAAGCGACTGCATTGATAATCCCCCTGTATAAAAATCCTTGATCGCATTAGGCACAGAGCAAATAGAGGGATAGAACATACCATCAGATAAATCGTGCTGACGGTAATCCATCGGCTCACTTGCTCGGCCCGATTGCCACCACCCATCAATGCAACGCTCCGAAAATATCACAATCCCCTCATCGCCAGCATTCAGCGGAAAGGTCACCGCATAGCCACCACCGCGCGGAAATGCCACAGGCACATCAACAAGTGGTGGAATTTGCACTGCACCTCCATCAACTAAAAGCTGAGTGATTTGCACCGCAAGCGTTACGGTCTGATGTTGAGGATTAAAATCCACCACTTTCGCAGGCAATGCCGTGTGAATTTGTTTCTGTGCGTGCTGAATCTGAGCTTCCACTGCTGTTTCAGCCGTCGCATTGTGCGTTTCGTAGGTCATAATATATCCAGTAGTGATTTTGAAGTGGCTAACTGTTCCCGTATAGCCATTACAAGCGTATCGACTTGGTCATCGTGTTTATGGCTATCGGTTGCGGTAAATGCCTCACATTCTTCAATAAAATCCGCCACCCAGGAGGCATTTTCGGGTAAACCAATATAACCACTTTCAATATAGCCTTGCACGCTAAGTACGCGCGTATATTTATCTGCATCAACTTGCACGGCTGAAATGGGAATTTGACTATCACGGCGAATTTTTTGAATTAACCCTGTACCGCTTGCCTTGTCTTCGACAAAGGCTTTGGTGAGCAACCCGGTTTGTTTATTGGCTGAATGTTTAGCCCAAATATCTTTGAGGCGTTGTTCCAATTCGGGAGCTTCCCATTTGCCTCTGACTAAATCCAGAATATACAATTTGCCATCTATACCTTTACCTGCGATCAAAAAGACAGAGTAGTCATTATGTTCTTTGGTTTTTTGTGCAGTATCGACGTAAATTGCTTTAGTTTTAATAAGCGGTGGAATTTTGTAACGCCCAAACCAATCGCCTTTGATAATCCCCCCGCCTTTGCTAGATGGGCGTTGTTGATATAGTGCATTCCACGCTTGCGACCCCACCGCTTTACGAATTTTACTTAGACGTTCCAAATCGAACCGCTCAGGGTGCAATGGCTCCCCCTCTTTGCGAAATTCTTCATCACCTTCAGCAATCGCAGGAAATTTTACAATACGCCACTGATCACCGCCGCTTTTCATTTCTTCAATTAACCGCCCAGCCAAATCATCTTCGTGCCAACGGGTCATTCCCAATAACACACCAGATTTTGGTGATAAACGCGTATAAAGCGTGGTCGTGTACCAATCCCAAACGCCATCTCGAACTGTTTGAGAATTAGCTTCTTTAGCATCTTTTACAGGGTCGTCAATAATGGCTATATCCGCCCCCATCCCTGTAATCCCCCCACCAACACCAGCGGAACGATAAGCGCCTTTGTGACCCGCAATTTCAAAAATCTCGCTATTGCGCAAGGGCTGACCCGATACCGTTGCAATGCGTTTCTCGTTTAATGATGAATCAGGAAAAATGCCGTGATAACTTTCATCATCCATAATGCGCTGTACATCGCGATTCATACGACTAGCAAGATCTGCAGAATAAGAACAGGCGATCATCTGCAAGTCAGGATTTTTACCAAATGCCCAAGCAGGAAAACGACGGCTAAATAATTCGCTTTTACCACTACGAGGCGGAGCAAATATCATTAATCGAGGTTGTTTGCCATCTATTACATCTTGATAAAATTGCTGTAACTCTTTTGCAATGAGAATATTGAACCATCCTGTTACGAAGTCAGGTTTGGTTTGCAAGGTGAAATCAATCAAGCTCTTTTGAGCTATCATCGCATCCAGTTGCTTTAGATTTAAGCTCTCTAAGAAGTTTGAGTTCATCGACACTTAACCTTGATAAATCCATAGATATTTTTTGCTCAATCGGTGCTCCATTAACACCAGTGATTTCTTGCGTTACTTTATCGCCATATTTTTTAGGTGCGACTTTAGTGATGTACCATTTGCGAGCATCAACTCTCAACTTAGCTACGCTAACATCTTCGGGAGTAGCAAGATCTGAAATCTCCAACATCTCCTCAAGCAAAAAATCGGCTTGGTTCTCGCGCGCACGCGCGTACTGCTGACAAAATTCTTCACTTTCATTTAACCACCGAAAAATAGTCCGCTGATTCGGCATTCCAGGACGCTCACAAATCTTACGCAAACTTTCACCTTGAGCGATAAGCTGACAAATATCATCAGCCACTTCCTTTACATAAGAAGATGGGCGACCAATTTTTTTCTTCCCCACGCCCTCAGACGTGGATTTTCCTTTCACGTCTGACATAGAAAATCCTTACTTAATCGGCAGTTCAAACTGCAGTTTATCTTCAAAAACGCTTAGCGTTCCTTCAAGCAATGGCTTTTTACCTTTCCATTGACTTAAGCCAGCACCACATAAACTCGCAAAACGTTTATCTGACTGATATTCGCCAAGCACTTGGTAATATTGTTCAAGGAGTGTCATTCCGCTTTGAACTAACTGCTCTTGCATAAAATTAAAGGCTTTGATGTATGCAATTTTAATTGCCATTGCTTTTTTGGTCTTATATCCCATAACTAGCAACATAAAACCGTCTTTTGTCATCTCGAACATTGGACGTTTTTCGCCTTTTTTATCGATATATTCAACGAGACCAAAATTGGTCCGGTTAAATTCATCATCTCCTGCTTCTAAAATTTCTCGAATATCACGAATAACATGTTTGTGATATTTACCAAAAACCTTTGCCACTATTTCTGATGTAGTAATGGTTTTTGAATCTTTGTTTTGTACAAATTGCTTAAAGTTTTCTGGATTAGCTAATTGCATATTTTTTCCTTCTGCTGAATTTTAGATAATAAAAAACCCGACCATTTCTGATCGGGCTATTTAGTCCTAACAAAACTACCGAGAAGGTTTGGTCTCTACCAATTTAAAGATGTTAGACAAACTGAAATTATTTTAAATTGCTGCGACTAATCTCAATCCATTTACGAATATTATCCACCTGGGCCGCACACAAATCCCGCTCGCTCATTACTACAACCAGGTAATCTATTGCATCTCCGTAAGTCTCGCCTGTAAATGCTGTTTGCGTGCAAGGCGTTAAATAGGCTTGTGGTGGTGCTAAGTACTCAGTCTTTATTGTTACTCTTTGACTGCAGCTGCTCAATAACAGCACGAGGCATAGCTGTATTAGCACACGGCTCTTTAACCAAACTCGTTTTAATGCTTTCACGTTTTACCTCTGCTTGTTTGCGTAACTCAATTACAATCTGTTGCTGATTTCTGACCGCGTCAATTTCTTGCTCCAGTTGAACCGTCAACGCTTGGTTGACAGTTGCTTGTTCTTCAATCAATAATTTTTGTTCAACATTCTCTTGTGCTAATTTCTTCAGCATATTATTTTGATGAAAGAATGCTCCTGCTCCACCAAGTACAATTACCATTCCGCCAACTATTAACGCATTACGCAAGCCCATTGAACATATCCTTTTCGCGTTTGCGGCGATTTAGCAACCCTTGTACTGGACGGCCACCTGCGTTTTTCCAAGCTAAAAATTGCTCTGCCGCGCCTTTAAAGTCATTTGTATTGAGCTTTTTGAGTAGCGTTGAACGCGCAAAGTTTGTCTCGCCGATGTTAAAGACTAAGCTAACTAAAGCATCGAACTCATATTGTTTGAGTGGCACTTTTACAAGGCGGGCAATTGCTGATTCAAACTTTAATAAATCTGCACTCAATAATTCTCGAGATTTATCAGCCGAAATAACCATACCTTTTGCAACAGGCTTACCATCAACTGCACCAGTATGACCGACTCCAATCGTCCAAACACCAATAATGTCCGCATACGCTGTTAGGCGTTCCCCTTCTTCACGGCGGATAAACTGCAAACCTTTCTCACTAGTTTTCATCTTCTGTCACTCCTGCTTTGTTTTTTAAAAAGCGCAAAATCAACTGGCGAATTGCGCTTGTACCCAATAAGCCTAAAGCTGCACCGATCGGTGTGATTAAATCAATATCCAACCCAAAATGCGTCAGCAATGGACGCATTGAGCCTGCAATCAGACTGCATAAAAAGGCTTCTACAATGACCCGCCTGGCTGTATCTTTTTTGCCATACAGAAACGATTTCGATAATGATGCAAAAAAGGCGACCAACACCCCACATACAAAACTGCTATGCTGCAGGACATAAGCCACCACCACAGACCAGAGATCAGGATTTTTCTCTGGCATTTTCATACTCCACCCCGTTTTCGAGGCATAAAAAAAGCCCCGACTGGAAAACCAATCAGGGCTGTAAAATTTATTCATTGCGTTTATGCTTGCTAATATCGCAAGATATATTAAATATTACACTTTCACTTCGAAGTGGTCAAGCCTAATTTTTAAATTCTGGAGGTAAATCTGAATCTAGACAATACCAACTTTCTTCACTATCAAAAGGCACAAATCTCAAAACCGAATCAGTATTTTTATTCTCAACCCAAACAACAGGCATTATAAAAACTTCACAAAGACCTAACCTAGGAAGAATGATATCTTCTATCTGAACTTCTTCTCCTACTTTCTCAATTTTAAGTGCATATTCTTTCAGCATTTCATCAAAGGTTTTTAAAAACATAATTGTTCTCCACGTTATTTAACACAGAGACATTAACGCGTTTAATGAAGAACTAATCAAGTTAATGATTTGAATAGCGGGTATTTTGGAGGTTATTTTGAAAATAAGTTGATTGAAATCAATATATATCAATAAAACTTAGATGAAAGTAGAATGTGGGACACGCCTCCATTTTAATTTACTTTAAATTTTTATATAGAATCAATTAGCTAATTACTAGTATAAAATATCTATATTCTTATATCTATTAAAAAGGCATACAGAACCCAATTATCCCATATGCCTTTAATGTCAAATAAACATTACAACCTTATTTATTTTCAGTTGTAGATTCAACCACAGCTTTTTGCTCTGGCACAGCTTCGTATTTTTTAATTAACTCAGCTTCTAATGCCTTTCCCTCTTTCGCCACTTGATCTAATTTCGCTTGTAATTCGCTAAAAATTTTATGCGATTCTTCCGTTGGCTGCTGAGCTACTTTTTCGCCTTCTGCCATCAATTGTATGCCCAATGCCAAGGCTTCTAAAGATTTTTCTTTAAGTTGTTTCACTTTCTCATCAGTAATTTGCAAAGTATCTGCACTTTGTTTAATCGTATCAGCTTGAGCTAATAACGCTCTATTCATTACATCGCGCAATAATTTTTCATCTTTTGCTTTGTCGCCTAGTTTTTCTACTTCGGCGGTAATTGCGTTTTCGATACCTTGTTCTTGAGTTTTTTGCCATTCACGGAATTTTTTGTAATCTTCTGCCCCCGTGTCTACTAATTCAGTAGTTTTCTCCTCGGCACTCACTTCCGTTTTTTCGTGATTGCTTGGTGCAGTTTCTGGTTTCATTCCGGTTTGGGCTGCTGGTGCTGTGTTTGCAACATTAGATGTTGTTTCTACCGGTTTATCGCAAGCGGTTAAAAGTGCAGATAATAATGCAATCGCACTGAATGTTTTTAATTTAGTCATATTAAACCTCAAAAAAATGGCTAGCGAAACACTAGCCATTGTTATTATTGTCTGAATCTAAAATTATTCGCCGAAAGTTTGTTGTAATTCAGCTTGTAATTGTTGTAACACGTTGCCTTCTTGGATAAGTTGCTGTGTTTTCTCTGCTAATGCATTTTGTGATTCAGGTGTTGGCTGAGCCATCACTTTTACAGAATCTGCTACAATTGAGCTTGATAAAGTTAAAACTTCTTTTGTTTTTGCCTTAAATGCAGCAACTAATGGGCTTTTCACCTCTACCGCATCTAAAGTTTTTACTGTTTCATCTACAGTTTTTATGAATTCAACTAATGCTGTTTCTACTTTTTTGGGGTCATTTGTTGCTAATTCAGTTTGAAGTTTTTGTTGGGCAGCGTTTGCTGCTTGCTCTTGTGCTTTGTTCCAATCTAAGATTTTTTGTAAATCTGCTTTACCTTGAGCTAACTCTTCTGCACTTAATTGCACCGCTGGTTTTGCGGTTTCAGTTTGAGCAGATGATTGAGCTTGTGCTGCTGGGGTTGTGGTTTCAGTTTGAGCAGGTGCTTGAGTTTGTGCTGCTGGTGTTGCTTCTGCTTTTGGTGCTTCAGCGGCTTTATCAGCTGGTTTATCACAAGCGGTTAAAAATAATGCAAATAATGCTGTTGCACTGATTTTAGTAAATTTAGTCATTTAAGTTTCCTTTGTCTAAAATAAATATCCCTCAATAGAGAGGTTTCTATATTGTACGCTGTATAGACCGACTTTCAAAACAAATGTTCCGTAAAGTCTTGTATATTTATGTAAATTTAGGCTTTTTTGTGATGTTTTTCCAAACTACGGTGGCGAATTTGCACTTTTTTGCCTTTCGCTTGAAAATATTTTGCGAGTTGTTCCGTCACAAAAACAGAGCGGTGTTTTCCTCCCGTACACCCAATGGCTATGGTCAAATAACTTCGGTTGTTTTTTTCAAGCGCAGGCAACCACATTTCTAAATAGTTGCGTGTGTGATAAATAAATTGATGCACCTCTGTTTGTCGCTCTAAAAAATCAATCACAGGCTGCTCAAGCCCCGTCATTGGGCGAAGTTCTGGGTTCCAATGCGGATTAGGCAAGAAACGCACATCAAACACATAATCTGCATCAGCTGGCAGACCATACTTAAAGCCGAAAGATTCAAATACGATATTTAGCTCTTTCTCTTGATACCCTTGTAACAACGTTCTTAAATTTTCTGCCAGTTCGTGTGAAGAAAGATGGGTGGTATCAATAATATAATTAGCTTGTTGAAGCAATGGTTCTAACAGGCGTTCTTCCAAATCAATCGCACTTTCGAGAGATAAATCTTGGCTCGAAAGCGGATGCAAGCGGCGAGAATCACTATAACGGCGAATAAGCGTGCTTCGCTCGCAGTCTAAGAACAACAATTTCACGTGATAAGGTGAAAGTTTAGCAAATAGTTCATCTAAAACTTTTGCATCTTCGGGCAAATTTCGAACATCAAGGCTCACAACCGCTGATTCTTTTGACTTCGAGAGATACTCCGCTAATTGCGGAATTAACGGAAGCGGAATGTTATCCACGCAGTAATATCCCACATCTTCTAACGCACGTAATGCAACCGATTTGCCCGAACCTGAACGCCCGCTAATAATGATAAGTTCCATAATAAACCCACCAACTACTCTTCTGTTTCTGATTGTCTATCAATATATGCCAAAATCTGCCAAATTTCATCTGCTGATTGTGCCGCTCTAAGCTGCTTGGCTAATGCTTTATCGCTAAGTTTTTGGGCAATTTGTTGCAAATAACCTTTGTATTTTTCGCAACAACCTTCAGGAAACATCATTGCGTAAACCAAATCAACCTCTTTATTATCGCTCGCCTCATAATCAATGGACTGCTCTAATTTAAAAAAGAGGGCGATAGGTTGATTAAGTTCTGCACAATCAGAAGGCAGTTTTGCGTGTGGTAATGCAATGCCATTACCGATGCTTGTGGAACCTAATTTTTCGCGTTTGAACAAATTTTCAAAACAGTTCACAGGGCACATTTCTTTTGTATTAAGACTGTATTCTAACTGGAGAGATTCAGCAACCGTTTTGCCCGCTAACTCTAATAAGCGTTTTTTACTTGAAACGACCACACCATAATAAATATGTTCTGGCGTTAAAAATTCTGTTAATTGCATAATAAAAGTGCCATTGAAATTCAATGGCATTCGTTATTGGAAGAATTAAAGTTTAAACTGATCACCTAAGTAAACTTCTTTTACTTTCGGATTTTCAAGCACTTGGCTTGGTGTACCTGTCGCAATCATCTCACCACTACCCACAATATAAGCACGCTCACACACATCAAGCGTTTCACGCACATTATGGTCGGTAATCAACACACCTAAGCCGCGCTCTTTTAAGTTAACGATAATTTTTTTAATATCGATAACCGAGATTGGATCCACCCCTGCGAAAGGTTCATCTAACAAGATAAATTGCGGGTTAGCCGCCAGTGCACGAGCAATCTCCACGCGACGGCGTTCACCCCCTGAGAGCGCTTGTCCAAGGCTGTTGCGGATATGCTCAATATGAAATTCTGAAATTAACTCATCAGCACGTTCACGGCGCTGTTTATCATTCAGATCTTTACGCACTTGCAACACTGCCATCAAGTTATCATACACACTTAAACGACGGAAAATGGAGGCTTCTTGCGGAAGATAGCCGATCCCTTGTTTTGCACGATCGTGCATAGGTAGCGAGCTAATATCTTCGTGATCAATACGAATTGTACCGTTATCATGGCGAACTAAGCCCACCACCATATAGAATGAGGTAGTTTTACCTGCCCCATTCGGACCAAGTAATCCCACAATTTCACCCGTATTTACGTGAAAGCTCACATCTTTCACTACCTTACGATTTTTATAGCTTTTCGCTAAATGTTCTGCATAGAGCGTTGCCATAACTTTCCTATTTTTTATTCTGATTTAACTGATTTGGAATAAGTACGGTTTTCACGCGTGTTTTTCCACCGCTTGTTGCTTTAAGCTGCTGTTTTTTTACATCATAAGTGATTAACGGCGCCTTAATAAAGCTATCTAGTTGCTTTAATTCTGCATCACCCGTTAAAGTTAAAAATTCGCTGTTCAAATCATATTTTACGCTTGAGCCTTTCCCGTTTACAGGCTTACCATCATCAAGAGTTTGTTGGAAAGTAACAGGAGAGCCTACCGCATCTAATGTCTCTTTTTTACCTTCTTGACGAACGATTGTCACTTTATTCGCTTTCACAATAATTGAACCTTGTGTAATGGTAACACCATCAGCAAAAACAACCGTGTTCGTATTCATATCTAATGATTGACTGCCTGAATCAATGTTAATTGGCTGATCAGTATCATTTTTTAATGCTTGAGCCGATAAACTCACGCCTAATAAAGCGGTTAAAATGGTTGTTTTTATTGCAAATTTCATTGTTTTTCCTTCTCTTGCTCATTTGCCGCTTTAATGACTGTCGGCTCAATATAGCTTTTCACATCTTTTAGCAAGGTTGCCACTTGCTGTTTTAAATTTCCTTTCAGCCCAACGCCTGTGGTGGTAAAACCTAAACCTTGCGATTTAACTTCGCTATCGGTAAACACATCTTGCGTAGTTAAATTAACTGAAAGATGATCTGTTTCAATACGTTGTAATTTTGAAGTTGGCTCAAGAGCTTGTAGTGTTACATTGCCAGAAAGAGTCAAAATTCTCTCCGCATTGATTTCTGCATGATCTGCACTCAATTTCCACTGCTTTAAAGCGGTCAATTTATCAAATAAATTAACTAACGGGTTTGTAAATTCGGTTTTTTCGCTCTCTTCATAACGCTTGATCTCTTCCGCTTCAGCGTAATATTCTGGTTTGCCTTCTAAATCAAACACCGAAGTAGACATTCGCTTTCCTGTGTAATCTGGCATTCCTTCTTTTTTAATCAAATTATCTAGCCCGTTTGCGTCGTCTTTCGCTTGATATTGCATCCAGCCCACCAAGGCTGCCACAATCACTAGCAGCAGGGCTGTTATTCGTTTATTCATATCCTATACCTATAAATTTAACGCTAAATCATAACACAATTTTGATATTCATAGAGAGGGTTAGTTCAGGGATTTTGTAAATTTTGTGAAAAAATAAACCGCTTGTAAGTTTTTTTAATACTTACAAGCGGTTAGTTTTCACGGTAATTTTACTCAATTCTAACCTGTATTTCGCATCCCCGCAGCAATCCCTGTGATAGTAATCATCAAGGCTTGTTCAAGTTCTGGATCTGGATTTTCCGTTTGACGTAATCGTGCGAGCAGCTCAACTTGTAATAAGTTAAGTGGGTCGGTATAAACATTACGTAAGGCGATAGAATCGGCAATCCAAGGTAAATCGCCCATTAACTGACCATCGCTCGATAGTGCAAGAATGGTTTGAATATCCTCACTCAATTGCGTACGGAGATTTTGCCCTAGGCGTTGCAACTCTTTAGCAACTAAGCGTTGATCATAATATTCCGCCAACCATAAATCCGCTTTAGAGAACACCATTTCAAGCATACCGATACGAGTTGAGAAGAATGGCCACTCTTTGCTCATCTCTTTAATTGTTGCTTCATCGCCTGCTTCAATCATTGTGCGTAACGCTGCCCCAGCTCCAAGCCACGCAGGCAACATTAAGCGGTTTTGCATCCACGCAAAGATCCAAGGAATTGCACGTAAGCTTTCCACACCACCGTTAGGGTTGCGTTTTGAAGGGCGTGAGCCAAGTGGTAATTTCGCTAACTCTTGCTCTGGCGTTGCCGCACGGAAATAAGGCACAAAATCAGGTTCACCACGTACCACGCCACGATAAATTTCACACGAAATTTCTGAGCCTTTATCCATTACATCACGCCAGCTCTGTTTAGGCTCTGGTGGCGGAAGTAAGTTCGCTTCTAACACCGCACTCGCGTATAAATTCAAGGTATCAACAGCCACTTCTGGCAAGCCAAGTTTAAAGCGGATCATTTCGCCCTGTTCTGTTACACGTAAGCCCGATTTCAATGAGCGAGGCGGTTGCGATAAAAGTGCCGCATGCGCAGGTGCACCACCACGCCCAACTGTACCACCACGACCGTGGAATAAAACGAGCTCAATATTATGTTTTTCCGCCAAATTCACTAAGGCTTCTTGTGAGCGATATTGCGCCCAAGAAGCGGCTAACATTCCCGCATCTTTTGCAGAATCGGAGTAGCCGATCATTACCATTTGGTAGTTATTGATAATGCCACGATACCAGCCGATATTGAACAAATCGGTCATCACTTTTTCGCTGTGATCTAAGTCGTCCAATGTTTCGAACAGCGGGGCAACAGGAATGGTATATTTGCAGCCTGCTTCTTTGAGTAATAAATGCACCGCTAACACATCTGATGCTTCACGTGCCATAGAGATCACATAAGCAGAAATCACGCCTTCTGGCTGCTCAGCGATGACTTTGCAGGTATCTAAAATCTCTTGCGTTTCTGGACTTGGTGTCCAATTGGTTGGAATAAGCGGACGGCGCGAGCTTAATTCACGCACTAAGAACGCCTGTTTATCATCTTCGGTCCATTGAGAATAGTCGCCTAAACCAATATAGCGAGTAATTTCTGCAATCGCCATTTCGTGTCGAGTACTCTCTTGGCGAATATCTAAGCGTGAAAGGCTTAAACCAAAGCAACGAATACGACGTAAGCAATCCAATAAGCCACCGTTAGCGATAATACGCATTCCGCAAGCGTGCAGTGATTGGTAGCAATCGAAGAGTGGTTCCCACAACTCTTCATCGTTAAATAGCACGTCCTCTTTGTTGATAGTAACAGGCTTGTCTTCGATTAACTCGCCAAAATAAGTTAAAGTATTTTGTAATTTGCTGCGTAAACCTTTAATCACCACACGATACGGCTCAATATGGTCTCCATATTTTTCACGGAATTCTGGCGTACAATTGACAACAGAAAGTTCTTCAGCTAAATCGCTGATATCGTTTAAGAAGAGTTCCGCTGCTTTCCAGCGATTCATATAGAACACTTTACGGGTTACTTCCGAAGTCACAAATGGGTTGCCGTCGCGGTCGCCCCCCATCCAAGAAGAGAAGCGTACAGGCGCTAGTGCCACATCGTGTTGTAAACCAAAATATTTTTCTAATTGGAAATTGAGTTCACGGCTGAAATCTGGCACTGCTGTCCAAAGGCTATTTTCAATGATTGCCATACCCCATTTTGCTTCATCAATTGGCGTTGGGCGAGCGGCACGAATTTCGTTAGTATGCCATGCCAACGCAATTAACTGCATCAAACGGCGTTGTAAGCGGAATTTTTCGCCCTCGGTTAAATCATCGTGTTCTAATTGCTCTAAACATTTGTTGATCTCAACGTGTTTATGCACTAAAGAACGACGGGTTACTTCGGTTGGGTGAGCCGTTAAAACCAGCTCAACGAGTAATTTTTCAACGGTTTGAATGACTAACTCAACAGGCGTATTTTGCGCTTTCAAGCGGGCGAAAAGTGCACCTAAAGCGCGATTACCTAAGGTTTCATCATAGTCGTGACGAGAAATCGTTTGATATTGTTCTGCAATATTGGTGAGGTTTAAGAATTGGCTAAACGCACGAGCCACAGGTAAGACATTTTCAGTTGAAATATGAGCGAGTTTATCCAGTAACTGCTCTCGGGCTTGTTCATCGCCGCTACGAGATTTTTTTGAAAGCTGACGAATACTCTCAATCAGATCTAAAATTTCGCTTCCTTGTGCTTCCCGAATCGTTTCCCCTAAAAATTCGCCCAACATATGAATGTTTTGACGCACGCCAGAATGAGGTTGGCTCATAATATTTCCTCTTTGATTTTGAAAATTAACTGAAAGTAGATATATCGAATTTGAGTTAAAATTTCAACCTAGAATTTTTTTATTTATGAAAAAAATGATAAAACGCAAATTTTCTCTTTTTTAGTTTTTTCATTACGTTTGTTTTGTCCTACTCGCTCTGCTATGATACGCCCGTTTTATTTACTGATAAGGACAAAAAATGATTACATTACACACTAACTTTGGCGACATTAAAATCGCGTTAAATTTTGAAAAAGCCCCTATTACAGCAAAAAACTTTGAAGATTACTGTAAAGAAGGCTTCTACAACGGTACGATTTTCCACCGTGTTATTGATGGATTTATGATTCAAGGCGGTGGTATGACTTCTGGCTTAAAAGAGAAAGCAACCAAAGCCCCAATCGAAAACGAAGCGCACAATGGTTTAAGCAACAAACGCGGCACACTTGCAATGGCACGTACTTCAGACCCACATTCAGCGAGTTCACAATTCTTCATCAACGTAGCAGACAATACGTTCTTAGATTACCGCTCAAAAGAGCTATTTGGTCGTCAAGTGGTGCAAGAATGGGGCTACGCAGTATTTGGTGAAGTGGTTGAAGGGATGGATGTTGTTGATAAAATCAAAGGCGTGAAAACAGGCAATAAAGGTTTCCACCAAGATGTGCCTGTTGAAGAGGTAGTGATTGAGTCTGTGAGTGTGGAGTAAGTTCAGATTTCTCCTAGAGCTTTCTCCCTAGGTTACGCATAATTCAGCCCCTTTGGGGCTGTTTTTATATATTTAAATCAATTGAAAATAATGAAAACCTACCTCGTTGGCGGTGCCGTCCGCGATGCTTTATTAAATATTCCCGTAAAAGACCGTGATTTCTTAGTCGTTGGCTCAACGCCTGAAGAACTCCTTTCGCTTGGCTATCAACAAGTGGGGGCGGACTTCCCTGTTTTCCTACACCCAGAAACCAAAGAAGAATACGCCCTTGCACGCACAGAACGCAAAAGTGGGCAAGGTTACAACGGTTTTATCTGTGATTTCTCACCAGATGTGACACTTGAGCAAGACTTAATCCGCCGCGATCTAACCATCAACGCAATGGCTCAAGATCTCACAAGCGGTGAAATTTTCGATCCATTTTGCGGATTGCAAGATCTGAAAAACAAAATGCTTCGCCACGTTTCACCAGCGTTTGCGGAAGATCCGCTGCGTGTATTACGCGTGGCACGCTTTGCGGCTCGGTTTGCCCATTTAGGCTTTAAGATTGCCGATGACACGGTAAATCTGATGCAAAAAATGGCCGCTTGTGGAGAACTCGATCACTTAACTGCTGAGCGAATTTGGCTTGAAACACAAAAAGCTTTCGCCACACCTTCGCCACAAATTTATTTTGAAGTGTTACGAGAAGTAGGAGCATTGAAAGTCCTCTTTCCTGAAATTGATGTCTTATTTGGCAAGCCTCAACCAGAAAAATATCATCCCGAAATTGATAGCGGCGTACATACGTTAATGGTATTAGCACAAGCTAAAAAATTGGCAAAACAGGCGGAAAATCCGACCGCTTTGCTCTTCTCTGCCCTTTGCCACGATTTAGGAAAAGGCTTAACGCCCGAAGATATTTTGCCACACCATTATGGACACGAAGTCAAAGGCATTCAGCCGACAAGAAATTTAGCGAATCGCTTAAAAGTGCCTAGCGAGATCAAAGACTTTGCGATTTTGGTGACCGAGTATCACACTCATTGCCATAAAATGGCTGAGCTTCGCCCTGAAACGGTGTTAAAGCTCTTTAATACGTTAGATGTGTGGCGAAAACCCAATCGATTTAAAGATTTCTTGCTTGCTTGCGAAGCAGATAGCAAAGGCCGCTTAGGTTTTGAAGATCGTGAATATCCGCAAGCTCAACTTGCGATGCAATATTTTGAAGTGGCAAATAAAGTGGATGTACAGCAAGTGATTGGAGATGGCTTTGAAAAACAAGCGATTCGGGATGAGTTGAATAAGCGCAGGATTTTAGAAATTAAACGCATTAAATCACAACATTAAGTAAGCATTGCTCAAAACGAATGAGCTTGTCTAAAGCGCGCCTAAGTAGTCGTTTTGTGCAATCACTTTATATTTAGCTATTCAACATCCCTTCCAACGTTTCCTGTGCTTCTAACCATTCCATTTCAATCTCTTCTACTTTCTGTTTTGCTGAGATCTGCTTGGTGAGTGTTTCGGTCAGCTGGGCTTTATTTTCTGCTTCGTAGATTTCACTGGTTGCCAGTAGCTCTTCGAGCTTGTTTAACATCGCCATTGCCTTTTCTAACTCTTTCTCAAGTTGAGTAATTTTCTTTCGAAGTGGGGCGGTTTGTTGACGAAGTTCTGCCTCCAAACGTTTTTGCTCCTTGCGATCTTGCGCTGAAAGATTACCGCTTGTATTCGTACTTTCTTCGCTGCTAGCGGTCGAATTTTCCTCTTTTTTTGCAGAAGCCAATGCAAGAGCATTTTGTTCATTTAGCCATTTTTGATAATCTTCTAAATCGCCTTTAAACTCTTCGACTTTATGATCGTGCACCAAATAAAATTCGTTCACCGTGCTACGCAATAAGTGACGATCGTGCGAAACCACCACAAGCGAGCCTTCGTAATAAGTGAGGGCATCAGTGAGAGCTTGGCGCATTTCTAAATCAAGGTGGTTGGTCGGCTCGTCCAATAAGAGTAAATTTGGGCGTTGCCACACAATCAAGGCAAGCACAAGGCGGGCTTTTTCACCGCCAGAAAAAGATCCGACCGCTTGTTTCACTTTATCACCTTTGAAGTCAAATCCGCCTAAGTAATTACGCAATTCTTGTTCGGTTTTTTCGGGTGCAAGCTTTTCCAAATGCCAAAGTGGGCTTTCATCAAAACGGAGCGTATCGACTTGGTGCTGAGCGAAATAGCCCAACTGTACGCCTTTTGCGAGTTGCACTTGCCCTGACAGGGCAGAAATCTCCCCCGCAAGCAGTTTAATCAGCGTAGATTTACCCGCACCATTTCGCCCCAAAAGCCCGATGCGAGAACCTGGCACGAGGTTAAATTTGACCGATTTCAGCACTGTTTTATCGCCATAACCCGCTGCAACATTTTCCATCATCAATAGCGGACTTGGTAAGCTCAATGGCGGTCGGAATTCAAATTCAAACGGAGAATCTGCATAGGCTGGGGCAATTAACTCCATTTTTTCCAAAGCTTTAATACGGCTTTGAGCCTGTTTGGCTTTGGTTGCTTTTGCTTTGAAGCGGTCGATAAAACTTTGTAAATGTGCCATTTTGCGTTGCTGTTGCTGATAAGCAGCATTTTGTTGGCTGATTTTAGTTGCTCGCTGAATTTCAAATGAGGTGTAGTTGCCCGTATATTCGTTCAATTTTTGGTGTTCAATATGAATTACGCGATCGATAATCGGATCAAGAAAATCGCGGTCGTGGGAAATGAGTACGAGCGTGCCACGGTAATTGGTGAGCCAGCGCTCTAGCCAAATAACGGCATCCAAATCCAAGTGGTTGGTCGGTTCATCAAGAAGGAGTAAATCTGAACGACAAATTAACGCTTGTGCTAAGTTTAGACGCATACGCCAACCGCCCGAAAAAGATTTTACGGGGAAGTTCAGTTGTTCGGTGCTAAAGCCTAAGCCATTTAATAACGTTGCAGCACGAGATTGAATTGTCCACGCATCAATGGTGTCTAATTGGGCATGTGTGGTGGCGATTAAATGACCATCGTTATTGTAATTGGCTTGTTCCAGCTGCGCTATAAGTTGTGTGTATTCACGATCCCCTTTAATCACATAGTCGATTGCTGAAATATCTAGTGCGGGGGTTTCTTGGTTCACCCACGAAATCGCCCAGTTTTTCGGCAAGCTAACTTCACCGCCTTCTGGTTGTAATTCATTTTTTAAAAGGGCAAAAAGCGAAGATTTTCCACAACCATTTTTACCGACAAGCCCCACTTTTTGACCTGTGTGAATGGTGGCGGAAGTGTTTTCCAAAAGTGTATTTAAACCGCGTTTTAAAATTAAATCTGTAAAAAAAATCATAATAAATTGACTAAATATGCTAAAATTAACAGCATATTTTAGCATAATCAAAGAAGAGATGTTTGATTCATTCAATGTACAATTTGTTCTATATTGAGCAGTCATATGGTTGTGAATAGACTTGACTTTAGTCTTCATTGCAATAAATAATCTATATCTCAAATTGAGATTTTTACACAACAAATAACATCTCTTAGTTAATTTACTTTTAAGGAAACACTATGAAATTCTCTAAAAAAGCCCTCTTTTTAGCAACGGCATTAACCTCAGCGGTGCTTGCAGGCTGCCAAGCGCAATCTAATGTCTTGGTATTTAATACGCCATCACCAACGGCCACATTTAATACTAACAACCAAACCGCAGCAGTAAGCGTCAATACGCGCGATTTACGTACTTCACGCGAAGTCTCTTCTTACACCAAAAATGGCGAAGTGATCCGTTTAACCTCAAGCCCTGAAGTAGTGCAACTTTTACAACAAGCGGTACAACAAGATTTAAATGCAAAAGGTTTCCAATTAGTGCAAGGTGCAGCGAATGCGAACGTCACTGTGAATGTAAAACGTTTCTTCGCAACGGTTGAGCAAGGCAATCTTCGTCACAAAACCAATGCGGAAGTAAATGTTGATATTACCGTGCAAGGTGCAAAAGGTAACTTCAACAAATCCTTTAATGCTACCCGTGGTTATGAAGGTGCGTTGGGAGCAGATAATAAAGACATCCAAAAAATCTTAAACCAAGCCTATCAAGATGTGATCAACGCCATTTATAACGACAACGAAGTGGCGAATGCGATTCATCAATATAAATAATATTGTTTTGATGTAGCAACTATGTTGCTCCCATGTAGGGGCGAATTACATTCGCCCTATAGCTTCATACCAAATTATCTTCACAATAGGGCAAATATTATTTGCCTCTACAAAATTATGAGAGTCCCAAGAATTTATCATCCCTCATCATTAGCCAACCAAACAAGCTGTATGCTTAGCGAAGATGCCACCAATCACGTTGGGCGTGTATTAAGAATGAATGAAGGCGATGCCATTACTTTATTTGATGGCTCAAACCATATCTTTCACGCCACATTACAAGCGGTCGAAAAAAAGCAAATTATTGCAAAAATTCACGCTAGCGAATTAGATGATCGCGAGTCGCCATTAGCTATTCATTTAGGGCAAGTGATTTCACGCGGTGATCGAATGGAATTTACCATTCAGAAATCCGTAGAGTTAGGTGTGAAAACCATTACACCACTTTGGTCAGAGCGTTGTGGCGTAAAACTCAATGAAGAACGCCAAGATAAAAAATTACAACAATGGCAGAAAATTGCAATTGCGGCTTGCGAGCAGTGCGGACGTAATGAAATTCCTGAAATTCGCCCAATGATGAGGCTCACCGATTGGTGCAAAGAGCAAGATGGAATGCTAAAGTTAAATTTACATCCTAGAGCCCAATATACTATCCGTCAATTGCCGAATATGCCGAAAGAAGGCGTGCGATTGCTCATTGGTTCTGAAGGCGGGCTTTCTCCCGAAGAGATTGCAATGACAGAAACAGAAGGCTTTACCGAAGTGTTGTTGGGCAAACGAGTATTGCGTACAGAAACGGCTTCTCTTGCGGCAATTACTGCTTTACAGGTCTGCTTTGGTGATATTTAACGAGAAAAGAGAATGTTAGAGAACTTACAAGGTAAATTTTTAATTGCAACGCCCGATATGGACGATCCTTATTTCGATCGTGCCGTTGTGTATATTTGTGAACACAATAACAACGGAGCCATGGGGTTAATCATCAATATGCCAACCGATTTGTCTGTGTTGGAACTGCTCACACGAATGGATTTCCAAATGGCAAATCAGCGTGATTATAAAAAAGATCAAATGGTCTTAAGTGGCGGTCCTGTGAGCCAAGATCGCGGCTTTATTGTCCACACCAAAACGGCACAATCTTTCTTGCACTCTTATAAGGTCACAGATGATATTATGCTGACCACATCGGGCGATGTGTTGGATACCTTAGGCACAACAGATGCACCTGAACACTTTATTGTTTGTTTAGGTTGCTCTACTTGGAATAGCGAGCAGCTACAACAAGAAATTGCTCAGAATATGTGGATTTATTCCGATGCGAATAACAAAACGTTATTCAAAACAGGTTATCTTGATCGCTGGTTAGAAGCCAATGAGATGATGGGCATTTCATCGGGTGTGTTAAGCGCGGCGGGAAGAGCTTAAACCTGCCAAATTTTTTATTATTCATCTTCATTATTCGTTATTCATCAAACAAAAAGGCTAGCATTTCTGCTAGCCTTTTTCATTAGATAGAAATTCTATCTTTTTGCATTAACCAATTACCATTGGAAACCGTATGCAGCACCCACCATCGCATCTTTCTTACCAGATACGTTTGATGAACCGCTTAGTTTGATAATGTGTTTACCATTATCTGATAAGCGTGAGTAACCAACTGCTACTGCTTGTTCACCACGGTAGTTAGTAGTTGCAACACCTACCATAGATTTACCAGAGGTATGTGGTTGTGGAAGCATACCGATTGCACCAGCAATTGCGGTACCTTTTCTGCCACGTTTCTCCACTTGGTCAATCTTATCGTTTAATTTACCGATAGCTTGAGTGTTTTGGTTGATGTTTGCTTTCACGTCATTTAATTGACGAACGTTTACTGCATCACCTTCTTTCACGCCGTTTGCAATGTTAGTTACACGAACAGGTTTTCCTGCATTGTCACCGAATTTAACTTCAGTTACGTTATCACCTGCTTTAGAAGTGCTTATTGTAGTTGCAGCATCACCTTTACCTACTGTTGCTGTTTCAGTAGTTACAGTGTTTACGCTCACATCGTTCGCTAACGCGTAAGTCACATTGTTGCCATCACGTTTAACTTTTAAGTTTTTACCTGCAGTGTGAGTAACTGTTGTACCTGCACTTACAGATGCACCTTTATCGTTAGCCGTTGAAGTTTCGATAGCTTCTTGTGAATCTGCCACTTTCACTGTCCATGCTGCGCTGTTGATTGCATCTGCTACGTTTTTCACAGTTGCAACTTTGTTTTCATCGCCTGCATTCACAGTTACTTTACCACGGTTTGCATCGCCTTCCGCTGTGCTTGCATTTACAAGAGAACCTGTGTTCACTTTCACGCCGTTTGCATCAACGGTTAAGGTGTCAGTGTCTGCTGATTTAACATCATAAGACACATTCACAACATCTTGGTCGCCCACTTTCGTTACTGCCACATTCGCTTTCGTACCTTTACCATCTACATAGTTTACAGCATCGCCTGGATTTACAGTTACGTCTGTGCCATCAGTTGCTTTTGTTTTCCAACCTGTGTTATTGATTGTGTTAACAACATCACCTGTTGTCGCAAATTTAGCATCAGCTCCCGCTGTGGTATCTGCGTTTCCGTCTTTACCTACAACTGCTTTACCTGTTGTTGAGCTTGCAGAAGCATTACCTTTGGTGCTTGCTATTACACTGTTAGCCACTGAAGCTGTATCAACAGAGAAGTTCAACTTAGTTGTTTTACCGTCTGTTGTTGGTTTAATCACAACAGAACCGTCATCACTTGTAAAGTTAACTGTATCTGCATGAGTTACAGCATCAACGTTTTTGTTGTTTGTTTGCAAGTTCCAACCAGCATTTAACACATCGTTTACAGTTGCCGCCTCTTTTCCAGTGGTTTCTGCATCAACTGGTGCTTCAGTTACTGATTTAGTTGTGTTATCTACTGGAGTTAAGTGATTATTTAAGTTGAGGTCATAAGACACATTCACAACGTCTGGTTTACCCTCAACTTTCGTTACTACCACGTTCGCTTTTGTACCTTTACCATCTACATAGTTTACAGTATCGCCTGGGTTTACCGCTGTTGATTGGTCTGCATTAGCCACTTCGTTGCCATCTGCACCAACCACTTTAGTCGCTTGCGTTTTCCAACCTGAGTTGTTAATCGCGTTTGCTACTTGGTCACCCGTTACGTAGTTTGTATCACCAGTCACTTTGCCTGTGTTGCCATCTTCTGCCTTCACATTACCCGCTTCTAAGCCGATGTTGATGTTACGTACGCCTGTTTCTTCGTTCGTTTCACCCGTAACTTTAACGCCGTTCACACCGTTGAAACGAACTTCCCTTGCATTCGTTACGCTTGCCGCATAATTATTACCTGAAGCTGATACTACCCAACCTAAGTTCTTCGCATCTGCAACCGTTAACGCATTCGTTTCAATTGAGTTCTCTAAGTTCGCTAAACCTGATGCTGCGTTCGCATATGCAACAAACGATTTTAACGTTGGATTCGCTGCAGCTAAAGCCTCTAACTCTTCGTCTGTCGCTGGTGTGCCTTTTACTGGGTTATTTGAATCATCTAGTTTAATTAAACCAGTTTCTGGATCCACTACATAGTAAGTTCCATCAACGTTAACTAATTGGTTACCGTCTTTGTCGAACTCCATTGTGTTCGCACCTGCATCTACATTGGTAATTTGCGTTGCATTACCGTCTTTATCTGCTACTTTTAATGCACCCGCATCCGCAGATAATTGTACCGCTTTATCGCCTTCACCAAGAGTTACCTTGTTTTTCGCTGTTACGCTATCAACTTCGATGTCTTTCGCTAAACCGTACGTGAATGTCTTACCATTACGTTTTACCGCTAAGTTTTTGTCCGCTTCGAAAGTAATTTCATCACCAGCGCCAATCGATGCTGATTCTTCACCTTTCTCTGCACGGTCTGTCATCGTTGTTTCTAGGTTATTCGCTTTCGCAAACCATTTCGCGCTGTTGATTGCGTTCGCTACGTTCTCAACTGTCGCTACTTTGTTCTTATCTGCATCAGCTACGGTTACTTTACCTTTATTATTACCGCTTTCTTCTGCAGGTTTGATTGAACCTGTGTTCACTTTCACACCGTTTGCATCAACGGTTAAGGTGTTAGTGTCTGCTGATTTAACTTCGATAGTAATGTCGCGAATTGTTTTATCTTGTTCGTTTGTTTTACCAGTAATAGTAATACCATTACCGTTATTAAAACGAACTTCATCTAAGTGACTTACTGCTTCTGAGTAATCTTCATTTGTTGAAACAACCCAACCTAATTTCTTCGCATCTGCAACAGTTATTGCGCTTGTTGGATCAGAGTGTTCTAAATCTGCTAAGCCAGAAACTGCTGCAGCAAGGTTACCAACGTTTTTATCAGCTAATGCTTTTAACTCCTCTGGGGTTGCTGGTTTAATTTCAGTTGTTGTATCTGCAGTTTTGCCATCATCATTTAATTTGTAGAACTTACCATCAATTTCAACTAATGGATTTCCGTCCTTATCAAATGCAAGTGTTTTTGTGCCTTCTGCAATATTACGTAATTCAACTGGGTTACCTGCTTCTTCTGTAGTAGAAGATGGGTTATTCATTGAAACAACAACATCTTCCGCATCTACTGCATTTGTTTCATCAATACCCTGTTTAAGTGCACCGTTTTCAACATCTGCTGCTTTGTAGAATTTACCATTAACTTGTACTAATTTATCCCCATCTTTATTGGTATAAACAGTTGGACTAACTGGTGTGAACTTAATTACAGCATCATCATCAGTACCAGTTTGTTCAATAGTAAGTTTACTTGGATCAGCACTTTTAAATTTTACTTTAGCACCAGCGTGTACTTTTGCATCCTTACCATTATCTGCTGTGGCTGTCCAGTAGAGACTATTTACTGTGCTTGCTAATTTACTACCCGTTACTACGCCTTCGTTTGTTGTAGTTGGAGCTACTGCTTTACCATCCACTACCGTTACATCTGCTTTTTTCGTGCTAATAGTAATAGTATTGTTATCTGCTTTTGTTGAGATAAAGCTATTATCTTCACCTTTAACAGTTAAACCCTGATCCCATAAGCGCACATCTGCACCATTATTTGCAGTTTCATTGCCTGCAATTTGTAAGTTAACAGATTTTAATTGCGCTACATTTACTGCATCAGTATCTACAGTACCTGCTGCCAAGTTGTTGATTTGACGAGTATGAGAATCGCTACCTACAGAAACACCAGCTTTCGTTGAAGTTAACGTTTTGTCTGTTAACGAAGCGTATTTATTTAATACTGAACGCTCGTTACGAGTAGTTGTGTTCTGGTTGAAACCACTAACGCCTTTATTAACAGTTGTTTTAGAGTCAGAACCTAAAGCTACGCCGTCTTGGATATTCGCGATTGATTTAGGACCAGCTGCGAAAGCAAATTGAGCACTTGCCTCAGATTCAGAACCGATTGCCGTTGCATATTGGCTGTTTGTTGATGATGCTTTGTAACCAATTGCAACAGAATGATTTGATTTAGCCGCACTTTCACGACCGATTGCAATTGCGTTTCTACCCGTTGTTTCCGTGATAATACCAATTGAGATACTGCTGTTACCTGATGCTTTAGCTGCTTGGTACAGACCAGCTTTATTTGGGCTGCCTGTTGTTGCTCCACCAATTGCGATTGCAAAATCAGCATCTGCTTTAGAGAAAGTACCTAATGCAACTGTTGCTTGTTTGCTTGCTGCCGCAGAAGTACCTACAGCAGTAGCATGGTTACTTGTTGCTTGAGCAGAACGACCTAATGCTGTTGCACGGTCATAAGTTGCTTGTGCTTGCATACCTAAAGCTGTAGTTGATTGCCCCATTGCTTTCGCCTCAGCACCCACAGCAGTGGTAAAGTTACCGTTATTTTGGTAGGAACCACGATTAGTATCTATACCTGCATAAGCTTGTTGACCTAATGCAGTCGAAGATCCACCTAATGCACGAGAGTATGAACCTAAAGCAACCGCTGCTTGACTAATGTTTGCACCGTTACCAGTTGCTTTCGCCATTAAACCGATTGCAATATGACCGTTACCACCTTGACCATTTTCACCACCAGCGTGAGAGCCGTTACCCATTGCGATACCATCATACGCTGTTACTGTTGCCCCTACAGTTTGAGTTGCACCGTTTAAAGATTGATCTGTTACGTGATCAGTACCAATTGCTAAGCCACCGCGGTCATATGCAGTAATAACTGGCTTTGCTGACTCTGCCGCCATTACACCACTTGCTGTTACTAAAGAAGCCGCTAAAACTGAAAGTTTAGCCACTTGTTTTACTGAGCTTTGTTTTTTATGAGCCTTACTTAATTCAGACCCAACCGTCCATGATTGAGTTGCGTGATTCCAAATAACTTTAAATATTTTATTCATTTACATGTTTCCTTATGAATAAGATGTAGATTATGGCCGCTTTTAAATAAAAACGCCTGTAGAAATTGATCATCTTAGAAGTAAGATATCAAGTCCCAATAATAATACATTTTTTTTGATTAACAAAGAAACAAATTTACATAAAATTACACGAAAAGAAATTTGGGATAGGATCTTGGGGGGTAAATTTACAAAAAACTAACAATTTAAGTGTAAATTGTCTAAAAAGAGAAGATAAATGAAGGGCGAGTATAACCCCGCCCGAAAATAATAGATGTATTATTCCACTTTTAAGATACGGCAAGTGTTTGTACCACCTTCTTTTAACTCATCGCCATGCGTTAATAGCACTAAATCGCCTGCTAATAAGTAGCCTTGCTCTTTTAATAATGCTAATGCTTTTTTCGCACCATCAATCGTGCGACTCTCTTCATCATAGAACACTGGGGTTACACCACGATATAATGCCGTACGGTTTAATGCACGTGGGTTACGTGATAATGCGAAAATAGGTAAGCCTGAACTGATACGGCTCATTAATTTTGCGGTTTCGCCTGAGTGAGTTAATGCGATAATCGCAGAAACGCCTTCTAAATGGTTTGCGGTGTACATTGCAGACATTGCAGTTGCTTCATCAACGTGTGTAAATGTACCTTCCATACGGTGACGAGAGACGTTGATGCTTGGCATAGATTCTGCACCTAAACATACCTCCGCCATAGATTTTACGGTTTCAACCGGGTAGTCACCATTTGCGGTTTCGCCTGAAAGCATTACTGCATCAGTACCATCTAATACCGCATTTGCCACGTCCATTACCTCTGCACGGGTTGGCATTGGTTTTTTGATCATTGATTCCATCATTTGGGTTGCCGTAATCACTACGCGGTTTAATTTACGTGAACGACGGATTAAACGTTTTTGCACGCCAACTAATGCTGCATCGCCAATTTCAACACCTAAGTCACCACGTGCCACCATAATCACATCTGCACCTAAGATGATGTCGTCCATCGCTTCTTCTGTTGCAACAGTTTCAGCACGTTCTACTTTTGCAACGATTTTCGCATCTAAGCCTGCTTCTTGTGCTAATTGACGTGCATAGTTTAAGTCTGCACTTGATTGAGGGAATGATACTGCTAAGTAATCCACACCGATTTTCGCTGCTAATTTGATATCGTTTTTATCTTTTTCAGTTAATGCTGGTGCAGATAAGCCGCCACCTAATTTGTTGATCCCTTTGTTGTTTGATAAAGGGCCGCCAACTGTCACTTCAGTGTGAACTTTCACGCCTTCAACTTCTAATACTTTTAATTGAACGTTACCATCGTCTAATAAAAGAATATCGCCCGGTACGACATCGTTTGGTAAGTTTTTATAGTCTAAACCTACTGCATCTTGGTGACCTTCACCACGTGGTAAATCTGCGTCTAAAGTGAATTTATCACCGATGTTTAAGAAGATTTTGCCATCTTTAAACGTAGAAACGCGGATTTTAGGGCCTTGTAAGTCACCTAAAATTGCCACAGTTTTCCCTAATTTAGCCGCAATTTCACGTACTTTATTTGCACGCTCAATGTGATCTTCTGGAACACCATGAGAAAAGTTCATACGAACCATATTCGCACCTGCAGCAATAATTTTTTCTAAAGTATTGCCACGGTCAGTTGCAGGACCTAATGTGGTAACAATTTTGGTTCTTCTTAATTTTCGAGACATTGATTACTCCAATTATTGAAAGTTAGATTTTAAAAAATTTTCTTGATACAGTAATAACCATACAAAACGGCAAGTATTATACGCCTAAAATATTATTCTTGAAATAAAAAATAGGAAACAGCTTATGAACATCTGGATTATGCGCCACGGCGAAGCAGGCTTTGATGCGCCAACCGATAGCGAAAGAACCTTAACGGAAAAGGGCAAAAATGCAGCGTTTTTACAAGGCAAATGGTTGGGTAAACAATGTATTCCGCGAAATATTCAGTTCGATAAAATCTTAGTAAGCCCTTATGTTCGAGCTCAGCAAACACTTACAGCACTCACACAAGGCATGGAAGCGGTTGGTTTTTCCCAACATTTTGCAAATATTACTGAGGAATGGGATGAAATCACGCCAAGTGGCTCACCTGATTTAATCCAAGATTATTTGGCATTTTTGAATGAAGAAGGGGTAAAGCAAGTACTTATAGTTTCGCATTTACCGCTGGTGTTTGATTTAGTCCAAACATTCACGCAATATCAGCAAAGCGTGCATTTTTACCCCGCTGTCATCGCTGAAATCCATTGGAATGGAACAAAAGGCGTGCTTTTACAAGAAAAAATCGCTTAAACAAAAAAATCAAGCAGATTTTTTCATATTTTTTATTAATTTGTTTAAAAATCACTCTTCTCAAACGTGTAAAAAATGCGTATGATACGCCCCCTTGATTGTTGCATTGCATAACAATTAGGCAAATTACAAAAAGATGCAGTATGGAATTGCATCTTTTTTCGTTGATATTTTAAGAAGAATGCGGAGAAATGATGCGAATTGGACAATATGAATTTAAAAACCGTATTTTCCTCGCACCAATGGCGGGTATTACCGACCAACCATTTCGCCGTTTATGTAGCCAGCTTGGTGCTGGGCTTACCTTCTCTGAAATGATGTCAACTAACCCTGATGTATGGCATACTGAAAAGTCTAAACTGCGTTTAGCTCATCACCAAGAAATTGGAATTAATGCCGTACAAATTGCAGGAGCTGATCCTATTGAAATGGCAGAAGCAGCAAAGGTAAATGTAGGCTATGGTGCTGAAATTATTGATATCAATATGGGATGCCCCGCTAAAAAGGTAAACAAAAAAATGGCAGGCTCTGCCCTTTTGCGTGAGCCCGATTTAGTGGCTGATATTTTACAGACTGTGGTGAATGCTGTAGATGTGCCTGTTACCTTGAAAATTAGAACAGGCTGGGATCTTGAGAATCGAAATTGCGTAGAAATTGCCCAAATTGCAGAGCAAGCGGGTATTCAGGCTTTAACGCTTCATGGACGCACACGAAGTTGTTTATTCAACGGAGAAGCCGAATATGAGAGCATTAAAGCGGTCAAAAATGCGGTTTCCATTCCAATTATTGCCAACGGGGATATTACCTCCGCTGAGAAAGCGAAATTTGTGCTCGATTACACAGGCGCAGATGCCGTGATGATTGGTAGAGGGGCTTATGGTCGCCCTTGGATATTCAAGGAAGTGAATGATTTTTTAGAGAATGGTTATTACACTACCTTAGCAACGGAAGAAAAATGTCGCCTTATGTTGCGACATATCCAAGATCTTCATCAGTTTTATGGCGAAGAAAAAGGATATCGGATTGCTCGGAAACACGTCAGTTGGTATGTAGAAAATTTAATGCCAAACTCAACTTTTAAGCGTGCTTTTAATGCGTTAGAGAGTGCGAAAGCGCAACTCGATGCATTAGAAGATTTTGTAGAAGATCTCTTAGATTAAGTGGATAAAGGAAATGATTGAACAACCAGTAAACAACCCATTAACGGTTACGATGCTAAATGCACAAGCTCAACAAGTAGTAAAACCACTACGCGATAACGTAAAAGCAGCATTAAAAAACTATTTAGCACAATTAAACAATGAAGATCCAACAGAATTATACGAATTAGTATTATCTGAAGTTGAGCATCCAATGCTTGATATGGTGATGCAATATACACGCGGTAACCAAACTCGTGCTGCAACTATGCTTGGCATTAACCGTGGCACATTACGCAAAAAATTAAAAAAATACGGTATGGGTTAATTCTTACTCGGATAAAAAACCTCACTCATCGAAAGATGGTGAGGTTTTTTTACGATATTATACTGCCGTTATTCCATCATCATAGGCTGAACTCAAAATTAAAATTTAAAGATAATTAGCCAATATAGGAGAAATGTTAAGGAATTTTTATGGAAACGCAAAAATCCGATAATGTAATGATAAAAAGGCATAGTAAAAATCCCTATTGAATTAAAGTTTCAATAGGGATTTTACGATTTTTAATCAGTAAAAAATTACCAACCTTTTACTACACCATCTTTGAAGTGTTTTTGTGCTTCTTGGAATACTTCTTCAGTTTGGTATGCTTTCACAAAGTTTTTCACGTTTTCGCTATCTTGGTTATCTTTACGAGCCACGATGATGTTTACATATGGAGATTCTTTGTCTTCCACAAACACGCCATCATTCGCACTTAAACCGACTTGACCCGCGTAAGTGTTGTTTACCACCGCTAAATCTACGTCATCCAACGCTTTTGCTGCCACTGATGTATCAACTTCTTGGATTTTTAAGTTTTTCGGGTTTTCAACAATATCAATCGCTGTTGAGAATAAGTTGGTATTGTCTTTTAATTTGATTAAGCCTTGTTTTTCTAACAAGATTAACGCACGTGCAAGGTTACTTGGGTCGTTTGGTACAGCTACTACTGCACCATCTTGTAACTCGCTCACTGATTTAATTTTTTTAGAGTAACCTGCTAATGGATACACGAATGTGTTACCTACGATAACAAGGTTATCTAAGCCTTTAGATGCCGTATCTTTGTCTAAATACGGTTTGTGTTGGAATGCGTTGGCATCCAAATCACCTTTACTTACCGCTGTGTTTGGTAATGCGTAGTCGTTAAATAAAACGAACTCGACATCTAAACCATATTTTTCTTTTGCGATTTGCGCCGCTTTTTCTGCTACTGTGTGTTCAGGGCCAGACATTACGCCTACTTTGATTTTTTGAGTAGGTTGAGCTGCTGGAGTTTGAGCAGTTTCTGCTTTTTTCTCTTCGTTACAAGCGGTTAAAGCTAATGCTGAAACGAATGCAACACTTAATACTTTTTTAAAGTTCATAAAATACCTCTAAGAGATGTTGTGTTTAACTTGATCTTAGCGATGATCATATTTCTTCGCCAAATGATCGCCTAGTTTTTGAGAAACCATCACAATAGCCACAATAATGACTGTTGCAATCCATTTCACATAAACCATATTACGGTGTTCGCCGTAGCTGATAGCAAGGTTTCCTAAACCACCACCGCCAACAGCACCAGCCATTGCCGAATAACCAATTAACGCCACAAGGGTTAAAGTAATGCCGTTAATTAAAATCGGTAAAGATTCTGGCAAATAGAAACGAGTGACTACCTGCCAATTTGTTGCTCCCATTGATTTTGCTGCTTCGGTTAAACCTGCAGGAATTTCAAGCAAGGCATTTGCGGTTAAGCGTGCAAAGAATGGAATAGCTGACACACTTAATGGCACGATTGCTGCCGTTGTGCCTAATGTTGTTCCGACAATTAAACGGGTGAAAGGCAACAGCACAATTAACAAAATAATAAACGGCACAGAACGACCGATATTGATAATAATATCTAAAATTTGGTATGCACGTTGGTTCTCTAAAATCTCGCCTTTAGCTGTTAAGAAAGCAAAAAAACCGATTGGCAAGCCAATTACCACAGAAAGCAATGTTGCAACAAAGCCCATATAAATGGTTTCTACCGTTGATGAAGCCACGAGTTGCCACATCTGCGGAGTAAGCTCATTGAGAAAATCATTCCACATAACCTAGCACCTCAACTTTTACATTATTATCAATTAAATAGAATCTTGCTTCTGAAATCGCATCTTCTTCGCCGGTGACCTCCGCAATCACAAAGCCGAATTTTACACCACCTGCATAATCAATTTGCGACATCAAAATACTAAAATCAATGCCGAAGCGTTTTGAAGCGTGCGAGAGCAATGGTGCATCAACCGAGCGCCCTGTAAATTCAAACTTAATAATCGGTTTGTTTTTCTCTGCGCTTGGTTGAGCAGAAAGTTGTTCCATATACTCTTGCGGAAGCTCAATATGGAAGGTCGATTGAATAAATTTCTGAGCCAGTGTAGTTTTCGGATTAGAGAAAATTTCACTTACTGACCCCGTTTCAATCAGCTCACCTTTATCAATCACCGCCACACGATCACAAATGCGTTTAACCACTTCCATTTCGTGAGTAATCAACAAAATGGTTAAGCCTAAACGTTTGTTAATGTCTTTTAAAAGCTGCAAGATAGATTGCGTGGTTGCAGGATCTAATGCACTGGTTGCCTCATCACAAAGCAATACTTTTGGGTTAGAAGCCAACGCACGTGCAATCGCCACACGCTGTTTCTGACCGCCAGATAAATTACTTGGGTAAACATCTTTACGCTCGGTTAAACCGACTAATTCAAGCAACTCATTCACTTTTTTCTCTACTTGATCTTTCGGCGTATTATTTAAACGCAATGGCAACGCCACGTTTTCAAATACGGTTTGCGAAGAAAGCAAATTAAAATGCTGGAAAATCATTGCAATGTTGCGGCGAGCTAAAATCAGATCTTTATCCGACATTGCAGTTAAATCTTGCCCATCCACAATCACTTGCCCAATGGTTGGGCGTTCTAATAAATTCACGCAACGAATCAGCGTGCTCTTCCCTGCGCCAGAAGCCCCAATTACACCGTAAATTGTGCCTTGCGGAATTTCAAGGCTTACATTGTCAAGGGCGGTAATTTTTTTGCCCTTTACCTCAAACTGTTTGCTGATATTTTTCAGCTCAATCATAAATCTATCCACACACTTGTTAAAATATTTCAGTTATTTTAGACGTCTAGAATGCTATGTCAATTCACCTTACTTATTTTTTTATTCAAAAATGGAATAACGACAAACTAAACTGCCCATTTTTACTGAAATTAAGCAATCAAATCAGGATCATTTCGTTGCATTTTGACATCAATATAGCTACAACTTGGCTTGATTTTAAGCTGATTTTGTTTAGCAAACTCAATTACGGCAGAATAGAGTTTCCCTGCAATACCCTTGCCTTGAAAGGCTTCATCCACTTTTGTAGTAAATACATCAATCACATCATCACGAATATAACGATAGCGTAATTTGCCCATTTTTACTTCCCCTTCAAAATAACTAAATTCGCCTTGTTCTGCGTTATGAATAATTTGCATACTTTGCTCCTAACAATTTCACGTTGTAAAAAATTTGTAGAAATACACCGCTTGCTAATGAAAAAAGCAAACGTTTGCGTTATAATCTCGCCCGATTTTTTTATTTTAATCTATATTAAAGGGAACTCAAAATGGCGATTCAACAAGCGTTATTAAGTGTGTCTGATAAAAAAGGCATTGTGGAATTTGCACAAGGGCTGGTGGCTCGTGGTGTAAAATTGCTTTCAACAGGCGGAACAGCAAAATTACTTGCTGAAGCAGGCTTGCCTGTAACGGAAGTGTCAGACTACACAGGTTTCCCTGAAATGATGGATGGGCGCGTAAAAACCCTTCACCCGAAAGTACACGGTGGAATTTTAGGACGTCGCGGCACCGATGATGAAGTGATGAACCAACACGGCATTGAGTGCATTGATATGGTGGTGGTGAATCTTTATCCGTTCGCTGCAACAGTCGCAAAACCAGATTGCACCCTTGAAGATGCGGTAGAAAATATCGACATTGGCGGTCCAACAATGGTGCGTTCTGCAGCGAAAAACCACAAAGATGTGGCGATTGTGGTAAATAATGGCGATTTCGATGCAATTTTAGCCGAGATGGATCAAAACGAGAATAATCTAACCTTAGCCACTCGCTTTAACCTTGCAATTAAGGCTTTTGAACACACTGCGCAATACGACAGTATGATTGCCAACTACTTCGGACAAAAAGTGCCACCTTATCAAGGGGCAGAGGAAGAAGATTTAACCCAAGTTTGCGGTCAATTCCCGCGTACGCTAAACCTTAATTTTGTGCGTAAACAAACGATGCGTTATGGCGAAAATGCTCATCAAAATGCCGCGTTCTATGTAGAAAATGAAGTGAAAGAGGCTTCCGTTTCAACCGCAAAACAATTACAAGGTAAAGCCCTTTCTTACAACAACATTGCTGATACCGATGCCGCACTTGAATGCGTAAAAGAGTTTGAGCAGCCAGCTTGTGTAATAGTGAAACACGCGAATCCGTGTGGGGTGGCATTAGGCGAAAACATTTTAGAGGCCTATGATCGTGCTTATCAAACCGACCCAACTTCTGCGTTCGGAGGCATTATCGCTTTCAACCGTGAGTTAGATGGCACAACGGCACAAACCATTGCAGATCGTCAATTCGTAGAAGTCATCATCGCACCAAGCATTTCTGCTGAAGCGAAAGAAGCTCTGGCGAAAAAGAAAAATGTTCGCGTATTAGAATGTGGCGAATTTAGCCAAGCACAAAAACGCTTAGACTTCAAACGTGTGAATGGCGGCTTGTTAGTGCAAGAAGCGGATCAAGATTCAGTATCGCTTGCAGATTTGAAAGTGGTTTCTAAACGCCAACCAACCCAAGCAGAACTTGAAGACTTACTCTTCTGCTGGAAGGTCGCGAAATATGTGAAATCGAATGCGATTGTGTATGCGAAAAACGGACAAACCATCGGTATTGGTGCAGGCCAAATGAGCCGTGTGTATTCTGCGAAAATTGCTGGCATTAAAGCCGAAGATGAAGGATTGCAAGTGGCGGGGTGTGTGATGGCATCAGATGCTTTCTTCCCATTCCGTGATGGTATTGATGCCGCAGCGAAAGTGGGCATTACTTGCGTAATTCACCCAGGTGGTTCAATGCGTGATCAGGAAGTGATTGATGCCGCCGATGAACACGGTATGGCGATGGTATTAACAGGAATGAGACATTTCCGTCATTAATCCACCATTCGAATGTTCACGATATAAACCAAAAAAGGGAGAATAACTACGTTATTTTCCCTTTTTGCTCTATATGCCTATATTAACGCACTTCAATTAGCGGTCTATTTTCATCCATTTCTAACAAACGCCCCACTCGGAAAAGTGGAACATTCATTGTGTTTGCAATTTGTTGGATTTTTTCTACCGCTTGTGACTCAACCGCCACTAATAAACCACCAGAAGTTTGCGGATCACACAAAATCGCTTTCTGCTCGTCCGTCAATGGTGAAATCAAATGCCCATAACTTTCAAAGTTGCGATTTGTGCCACCCGGTACAGAGCCTTGTGCAATATAATCTCGCACGCCGTCAAGCGTTTGAATATCAGCAAAATTGACTTCCGCTCGTAAATTTGAGCCTTCGCACACTTCTTTTAAATGCCCTAACAAGCCAAAACCTGTGACATCAGTCATCGCTTTTACTTCATCCAATTTGGAAAATTCCGCACCAATCAAGTTCATTTGACACATCGCATCTCGTGCTAAATATTGATGTTCAGGCTTCAAAATTCCCCGTTTTTCTGCGGTCGTCAAAATACCAATACCAAGTGGTTTGGTTAAGAAGAGTTCACAACCTGCGGTTGCTGAAGCATTGCGTTTCACTTTTTCAGTTGGAATAACACCCGTTACCGCTAAACCAAAAATTGGCTCGGGAGCATCGATGGAGTGTCCGCCTGCCAAAGCAATGCCCGCTGTGGCACAAGCTGCTCGTCCGCCTTCTACAATTTGTTGTGCGACTTCTGCAGGGAGTTTGTTGATAGGGAAGCCTAAAATCGCAATTGCCATAATCGGCTTACCGCCCATCGCAAAAATATCGCTAATTGCATTGGTTGCAGCAATTCGTCCAAAATCAAATGGATCATCGACAATTGGCATAAAGAAATCGGTGGTGCTGATAATGCCTACACCGTTGCCAATGTCGTAAACTGCCGCATCATCTGCGGTTTCGTTGCCAACTAATAAATTCGGGTCGATAAATTTTTCGAGTTCACTATGTAAAATTGTCCCTAACACCTTAGGCGAAATTTTACAGCCTCAACCTGCACCGTGACTAAATTGCGTTAAACGTACTTGTTCGGTCATCTCGCCTCCTTATCCATAAAATCATTATGAGCATTTTACCAGAAGTAACACAAGCGGTCGATTTTCTGTAATCAATCTTCTTTTACACAATTTCATTTGGTGTAAAGAAATAAGCGATTTCACGCTCTGCTGATTCAACAGAATCAGAACCGTGCACGGAATTTTCACGTCCACTTAATGCGTACATTTTACGAAGCGTCCCTTCTTTTTGATCTTCTGGTTTTGTTGCTCCCATTAAAGCACGATAATTGGCTACTGCGTTTTCACCTTCCAGAACCACTGCAACCACAGGGGCTGAAATCATAAAATCAATGAGCGAGGTAAAATATTCGCGCCCTTGATGTTCTGCATAAAAACCTTCCGCTTGTTCACGGGTAAGTTGGATTTTTTTCAAGGCCTTAATGGTTAAACCAGCTTCTTCTAAATGCGATAAAATTTTACCGATTAAATGGCGTTTCGTCGCATCTGGTTTAATTAAGCATAAAGTTTGTTGGATCATTCTTTTCTCCGTTATTTTCGTCATAGAATAAGCATATAAGTAAGCAGTGATATTTTAGCAAAAATATTACAAATATTTGCGATAGATCAAATTAAAGTGTATTAACTGACCATTTTTTGGTAGAATTTACAGCGAGTTTTAACTCAAGTTTTACCTATTTTTATTTGAGGATAATAATAATGGCATACACATTACCAGAATTAGGCTACGCATATGATGCATTAGAGCCACATTTCGATGCAAGAACAATGGAAATTCACCATTCTAAGCATCACCAAACTTATGTAAATAATGCAAATGCAGCATTAGAAGCATATCCAGAATTATTAGAACAATGCCCAGGTAAATTAATTTCAAACCTTGAGCAAGTTCCAGCAGAAAAACGTGTTGCGGTACGTAACAATGTGGGCGGTCACGTAAACCATACGTTATTCTGGAAAGGTTTAAAAACTGGCACAACTTTACAAGGTGCATTAAAAGACGCAATTGAGCGTGATTTCGGTTCTGTTGAAGCATTCCAAGCACAATTTGAACAAGCAGCAGCAACTCGTTTCGGTTCAGGCTGGGCGTGGTTAGTGTTAGAAGAGGGCAAATTAGCGGTAGTTTCAACCGCAAATCAAGACTCTCCGTTAATGGGCAAAGCAGTGGCTGGCGTGTCTGGTTACCCAATTCTAGGTTTAGACGTTTGGGAACACGCTTACTACTTAAACTACCAAAACCGTCGTCCAGACTACATCAAAGCCTTCTGGAACGTAGTAAACTGGGACGAAGCAACACGCCGTTTTGAAGATAAAGTAAACACTTGCGGTTGTGCTAAATAATTAAAAAATTAATCTTATATCATTTACCTAGTAAGTAACGCGGATAAAGTAATGGATTTAACTTTATCCGCTTTTTTATTTACCATTTTTCTGTCTCTTTCATTTATTTAGCAATTTATTTTCTATTGATAGGTAAAAACCATTTGAATATAGTGGTTTTTAGATAGAAAATGCGAGCCATTTTCATTAAATAACCATAAAAAATAAAAGGAGATAAGCATGAGCAAAAAATTTTCGCTCAACATCATTACATTATCATTACTGGGGGTAGCTCAATTTGCTTATGCAGATTTAGTACTAGATGAAATCCAGGTAAAGTCTAGCGAAGTGAGTAACGATAAGAAGCCCTTCACTGAAGCCAAAGCCAAAAGTACGCGTGAAAATGTCTTTAAGGAAACACAAACCATTGACCAAGTGATTCGGAGCATTCCTGGGGCATTTACTCAACAAGATAAAGGCTCTGGTGTCGTTTCTGTGAATATTCGTGGCGAAAATGGATTAGGCCGTGTCAATACGATGGTTGATGGTGTAACCCAGACCTTCTATTCTACAGCCTTAGACTCAGGTCAATCAGGCGGGAGTTCTCAATTTGGTGCGGCAATCGATCCTAATTTTATTGCAGGTGTAGATGTTAATAAAAGCAACTTTTCAGGATCAAGCGGTATAAATGCGTTAGCGGGCAGTGCTAATTTTAGAACATTAGGCGTTAATGATGTCATTACCGATGACAAACCATTTGGCATTATTCTGAAAGGAATGACAGGGAGCAATGCCACTAAATCCAATTTTATGACGATGGCTGCGGGCAGAAAATGGCTTGATAATGGTGGCTATGTAGGCGTGGTATATGGTTATAGCCAACATGAAGTTTCACAAGATTATCGTATCGGTGGCGGAGAACGATTAGCATCATTAGGGCAAGATATTCTAGAGAAAGAAAAAGAAGCTTATTTTCGTAATGCGGGTTATGTTTTAAATCCTGCAGGGCAATGGACACCTGATTTAAATAAAAATCATTGGTCTTGTAATGCTCCAACTCCAATATTTAATGGGAATACAGATCCCATTACAACTACAGATGAACTAACTGGAACTATAGAAACAAGAACCCCAGGCTGTATTACTCGAATTGAACGACAAGAAGAAAATTACGATTATATTAGTGAAGAGGAGACGCCAGATGAGCCACGTTACAATACATCTCGCTATCAACTTGATAACTATAAAAATGAAACAAGAAAGAAAATTTTAAAAGAATTAGCAAATGGCACTCAGCCTCAAGAAATACCTGAATTACAGGATGAAGTAAATTCTACAAATGACTCATTTGAACGCAATAAAGATCAATATAGTGTTGCACCAATTGAGCCGGGTAGTTTGCAATCACGCTCCCGTAGCCATTTATTAAAATTTGAATATGGCGATGATCACCATACGCTAGGGGCACAATTACGCACGTTGGATAATAAAATTGGTTCACGTAAAATTGAAAACCGTAATTACCAATTCAATTATAACTTTAATGATCACAACTATCTCGATCTTAATTTAATGGCTGCACATAACATTGGCAAAACCATTTATCCTAAGGGTGGCTTTTTTGCAGGTTGGCAAGTTGCAGACAAACTTATTACCAAAAATGTCGCAAATATTGTTGATATAAATAACAGCTATACCTTCTTATTGCCAAAAGAAATCGATTTAAAAACCACATTAGGGTTTAACTATTTTACTAATGAATACAGTAAAAACCGTTTTCCAGAAGAATTAAGTTTGTTTTATGATGATGCTTCACATGATCAAGGTAACTACAGTAATTTAGGACGATTTAAAGGTAGTCGTAATTTACTGCCACAACGTTCAGTGATTTTACAACCTTCAGGTAAGCAGAAATTTAAAACGGTGTATTTTGATACCGCACTTTCTAAAGGCATTTATCATTTAGATTACAGCGTGAATTTTACCCATTATGCATTTAATGGTGAGTATGTTGGATATGAAAATACAGCGGATCAAATTAATGAACCGATTTTACATAAATCAGGTCATAAAAAGGCATTCAATCATTCTGCTACATTAAGTGCAGAACTGAGTGATTATTTTATGCCATTTTTTACTTATTCACGAACACACAGAATGCCGAATATTCAAGAGATGTTTTTCTCTCAAGTGTCTGATGCAGGGGTAAACACGGCATTAAAACCTGAACAATCTGACACCTATCAACTAGGCTTTAACACCTATAAAAAAGGATTGTTTACTCAAGACGATGTATTAGGTGTGAAATTAGTAGGTTATCGTAGTTTTATTAAAAACTATATCCATAATGTTTACGGTGTTTGGTGGAGAGATGGTACAGTACCTACATGGGCAAACACGAATGGTTTTCGCTTTACCATCGCTCATCAAAATTATGAGCCTATCGTGAAAAAAAGCGGTGCCGAGTTAGAGCTTAATTATGATATGGGACGTTTTTTTGCGAATTTCTCTTATGCTTATCAACGTACGAATCAACCAACTAATTATGCCGATGCTAGCCCACGCCCGAATAATGCTTCAAAAGAAGATATTTTGAAACAAGGTTATGGCTTATCTCGCGTTTCAATGCTACCGAAAGACTACGGCAGATTAGAGCTTGGCACACGCTGGTTTGATAAAAAATTAACCTTGGGTATCGCAGCACGTTATTATGGAAAAAGTAAACGTGCAACCATTCAAGAAGAATATATCAACGGTTCTCACTTTGAATTAAATACCGCGGGTGATAGAACTTACTATGCCGTTAAGAAAACGGAAGAGATTGAAAAACAACCGATTATTTTAGATTTACACGTCAGCTATGAACCAATCAAAGATTTGATTATTAAAGCGGAAGTACAAAATCTGTTAGATAAACGTTATGTTGATCCGTTAGATGCTGGAAATGATGCGGCTTCGCAAAGATATTATTCAAGTTTAAATAATTCTATCGAATGTGCAAAAGATTCATCTGCTTGTAACAGTGGTTCAGATAAAACTGTACTTTATAACTTTGCACGAGGAAGAACTTTTATTATGAGTTTGAATTATAAATTTTAGAGTATATAGGACAAAATAGTTAATAAAAATGTGCTTAAAGCCTTATAGTACAAGGATTTAAGCACACTTTTTGAAATATGAACAAAAACTGTCCTTTTTGCTTACACTCTTCTATTCAGAAGCATAGCAAACAAAATAATCTTCAACGCTATAAATGCACTCATTGTAATAAAACATTTACGTTTAAGATTAATTGGAGTGTAATTTAGAGTATAATAGTACTTATTTTAAGATAAAAAATAACCCTATAGCAAAAGGGCTATAGGGCAAATCTTTTGTTCTAATTCTGGAGGTAAGAATCGCTGTTTTACAAAAGGAGACAAATAAAACAAGAACAAAAGCAAAACTAAAGGAAAATAGTTGGCTCCTCCTGCGGGACTCGAACCTGCGACATATGGATTAACAGTCCACCGTTCTACCGACTGAACTAAGGAGGAACAAAACGGTGTGCATTTTAGGCTAAAACGTTTTAGCTGTCAAATAGATTATTCCATAAATAAAATTATAAGTAATATTAGCCTTATTTATGCGATTTTATGCCATCTAGCATGATGCTGTGCAAACCTGACAACTCGGCATTTTCGGTAGATTCATCTCGCGCACAGAAAAATGCAAGCCATCAATAATCAACAATTTCCCCGCTAAGGTTTTGCCAATATTGAGTAAAACCTTGATGGCTTCCAATGCCTGCAAACTGCCGATCACCCCCACAATGGGGGAAATCACGCCTGCTTCCACGCAGCTTAACGTATCGCTGCCAAAAAGCTGGCTTAAACATTGGTAGCAGGCTTCGTTTTTGGCATAAGTAAACACAGAAATCTGCCCTTCAAAGCGGATTGCAGAACCTGAAACAAGCGGTCGTTTTTGTTCAAAACATTGCGAATTGAGTTGATTTCGCACATCAACATTATCAGTGCAATCAACAACAACATCTACTTGCTGAATGAGTTTGGCAAATTCCGCATCATCACATTTTTTTACGACCGCTTTCACCTCAATGTTTGGGTTAATCTCTTGCAAACGCACCTTTGCCACTTCCGCTTTTGGCTTGCCAATATCAGCATCAGTGTAAAGAATTTGGCGTTGCAGATTGGAAAGTGAGATAGTATCGAAATCCACCAAAATGATTTTACCCACACCTGCACTGGCTAAATATTGGCTTGCAGCACAACCTAAACCACCCGCACCAACAATCAGCACGCGGCTGGCTTTCAGTTTCTCTTGTCCATCAAAATCCACTGCTTTTAGGCTGATTTGGCGGTTATAACGCAACATTTCGTGATCGGTTAATTCCATTATTTAACCGCCACTATTTCAATAAACCATTAAACGGTTGAATGGTCACTTTTTCGCCCACTTGTACATTCCCACGCTCGGCTTCAAGTACGATAAAACAATTACTTTCATAGAAAGCACTAAAAATATGCGAACCTTGCTGCCCGACTGGTTTTACCATCAATTCGCCTTGTTCGTTGATGAAATAAAAACCGCGTTGGAAGTCTTGGCGACCCACTGCTTTTTTCAAATTGGTTGCCGCACAAGCGGTCATTTTTGGCATTAAATTTGCAAGATAGTCTGCATTCAAACCAGCAAGTTGAGCTAAGGCAGGCTGTACTAATTGGTAGAAAGTCACCAACGCAGAAACAGGGTTGCCTGGTAAGCCAAAGAAGATGGTTTGTTTTTTGTTTTCATTACCTAAAAAGCCAAATGCGAATGGCTTACCTGGTTTTATTGCGATTTTCCAGAAAGCGATTTTACCCAATTTCTCGAGCACATCTTTGGTGAAATCCGCCTCACCAACTGACACGCCACCACTGGTAATTAACACATCTGCAGCTTGTTGAGCTTTCATAAAAGCCTCTTCGAAAATTAGCGGATCATCAGGCTGAATGCCAAAATCTAAAATCTCACAATTCAATTTCTCTAGCATTAAACGTACCGCAAAACGGTTGGTATCGTAAATTTGCCCTGCAGCAAGCGATTTGCCGACGCTCACTAGCTCATCACCTGTCGAAAGAATCGCCACTTTAGTACGTTTAAATACCTCAACCTCTGCAATACCAAGCGATGCTAACAATGGCAAACTCGCCACGTTTAATAGGCTACCTTTAGCAAGCACAAGATTACCTTTTGCCACATCTTCGCCCACGCGACGGATATTTTGCCCAAGTTTAATCGCATTGGTAAAACGGATCTGATTTTCTCCCGCTTGTTCGGTTTCTTCTTGCATAATCACCGCATCACAGCCAGCAGGAATCATTGCACCCGTCATAATGCGGACACATTCGCCAGCCTGAGTTTCACCCTCAAATGGCTTGCCCGCAAAGGATTTGCCTGCAATATTAAAAGAGGTAAACTTTTCTAAATCAGCAAACTTGATCGCATAGCCATCCATTGCGGAATTATCAAAACTTGGGACGTTAATTGGCGAGATAATATCTTGAGCTAATACACGATTAGTACAGTCGTTTAAGGAAAGTGTTTCAGTTTCGGTTGGTTGTGGCAGTTGTGCCAACATATTGGAAAGTGCTTCGTTGAGAGGTAAAAGTGCCATTTTATTTTCCTTATGAAAATAGACTTAAATTCTACCTTGTAGTGTGTGTGAACAAAGTTCACGCACCAAGTTGGATATGTTACGTGCGTGAATTTTTCAAATTCATACTCCCTACAAGTTAAAGAGAAAGGGCATAAAAACGCCCTTTTTTCTTAGTTTACCCGATTTTCACTGATTATGCACTTGCACTGATATTGTGAATTTCTAAATTACCCGATTGAGCCGCATTTTTCGCTTTGGCTTTATCATTACGAGCATTGGCAATAGCATCTAAATAGGCTTTGTTCACATCGCCTGTGATGTATTCGCCCGTAAAGACAGATGCGTCAAAGTTTTTGATGGTAGGATTTTCAAGTTGTACCGCTTTAAAGAGTGAAGATAAATCTTGGAAAATCAATTTATCTACACCAATCATCTCTGCGATTTGATCCACATCACGATGGTAAGCGACTAACTCTTCGCTGGTTGGCATATCAATGCCGTATACGTTTGGATAGCGAATTTCTGGTGCAGCCGATGCGAAATAGACTTTTTTTGCCCCTGCTGCACGTGCCATTTCGACAATCTGTTCAGAGGTTGTACCGCGCACGATAGAGTCATCGACTAATAATACATTTTTGTCCTTAAACTCGGCTGCAATCGCATTGAGCTTACGGCGAACAGAACTTTTACGCTGAGCTTGACCTGGCATAATAAAGGTGCGAGCTACATAGCGGTTTTTCACAAAACCTTGACGATATGGTTTATAAAGCACGTTGGCGATACGCACGGCAATATCATTTGAAGTTTCAGGCACAGGGATAACCACATCAATTTCATCCACAATTCTGCCCCATTCTCGTTTGATTTTTTCACCCAACATTTCCCCCATATGCACACGAGATGCGTAAACTGAAACGCCATCAATCACAGAATCTGGACGAGCAAAGTAAACGTATTCAAAAATACAAGGATTGAGCGTTGGGTTATCTGCACAAATTTGAGAATGAAGTTCGCCATCGAAAGTAATATAAATCGCTTCACCTGGGAGCACATCACGTTCAAATTCGAAGCCAACAATGTCTAATGCCACACTTTCAGAAGCAAACATATATTCAGTTTTGCCGTCTACCACGCGTTTACCCAATACAAGCGGTCTAATTCCGAACGGATCGCGGAAAGCTACCATACCGTGCCCGATGATCATTGCGATACACGCATAAGCACCTTTGATGATCTGATTAGTTTTGCGAACGGTTTCAAAAATGTTTTCAGGTAAAAGGTGTGATGTTGGATATTGATCAAGATAGTGCGCAAAGATATTTAATAACGCTTCGGAATCAGAGTTGGTGTTCACGTGACGACGTGCCTCGGTGAAAAGCAACGCTTTTAATTCTGCACTGTTGGTTAAGTTGCCGTTATGCACGAGCGTTAAACCGAACGGTGAGTTTACATAGAATGGTTGTGCTTCTGAAACGCTTGAACTGCCCGCGGTTGGGTAGCGAACATGCCCAATTCCTGCATTACCTTGCAAGCGTAACATATGCTCTTGGTGGAAAACCTCGCTTACCAAGCCATTAGCTTTACGTAAGCGGAAACGGTTTTCCTCATCAATAGTGACAATACCTGCGGCATCTTGCCCACGGTGTTGAAGTAATGTTAATCCATCATAAATCGCTTGGTTTACAGGCGATCCCCCAATAATCCCGACAATGCCGCACATAAGAAAGTAACCTCTATTTAGTTGAATTTAAGAAACTGGAATTTGCCTGTAATTGCTCGAAGAACCATTGCACAATGAAGTCAAAATGAGGAATGAGTTGCGACTCTTTCCAAAGCTCATTTTGGCTTAGCGATGTGAAGGTATCAAGGAAGAAAAGTGCCACGGAGACAATTAAAATCCCACGCAATGCACCAAACGCCCCACCGAGAATACGGTCTGTAGTTGATAAAATGCCTGTGGTTGAAATAATTTTATTTAATAACGCATTGATGACACCGCAAATAATCAACACAATCACAAAAAGTGCTGTAGCTGCTACGCCATTGCGTAAATATTCTGAATTTTGTAAGTAAATAGAGTTAACTTGGGTAAGGTAACCACTCAAATAAGGATAAAAATTACTTGCTACCCAAAATGCCAATACCCAGCCAGCCAGTGATAATGCCTCACTTACAAAGCCACGCCATAAGCTAATCAGAATAGAAAAAGCAATCAAACCAACGATAATAATATCAACCATAAAAACCTCTACGGGCAATAGTCGCCCTATTTTACAAAAAAAGAAAACGTTTGCGTAGTGCAAACTGTGGAAAAAACACCATTATTTTGATGAAAATGAGTAAGCGGTCGATTTTGCAGAATATTTTGCAAATCTTTTCTCTTTTTTGACCGCTAAAGGAAAATGCCTCTACGATTTTAACCGTAAAGGCATTGGTTGTTATTGTAACGGGAATTTTCTGCAGATTCTACTATAAAAAGTAAAACGAATTTGCTAGACTTTTCTTGGTTAAACAATCATCAGAGGGAGTAAAAAATGTTAGATGGATTCACGCTTGCCGCCTTAATTTTTGTGGTATTTGTAGTGGTTATTTTATATTCCACCATTAAAACCGTGCCTCAAGGTTATAACTGGACGATTGAACGTTTTGGTCGCTACACTCGCACCTTAATGCCAGGACTGAATTTAGTCTTGCCGTTTATTGATCGTGTTGGTCGCAAAATCAATATGATGGAACAGGTATTGGATATTCCTTCGCAAGAAGTCATTTCTAAAGACAATGCGAATGTTGCTATTGATGCGGTTTGTTTCGTGCAAGTGATTGATGCTCGCAGTGCAGCATATGAAGTAAACCACCTTGAGCAGGCTATTATCAACTTAACAATGACCAATATTCGTACTGTTTTAGGATCGATGGAATTGGATGAAATGCTCTCACAACGAGATTCAATTAACAGCCGATTACTCGCAATTGTGGATGAAGCAACCAACCCTTGGGGCGTAAAAGTCACTCGTATTGAAATTCGTGATGTACGTCCACCGCGTGAGCTGATTGATTCCATGAATGCTCAAATGAAAGCGGAACGAAATAAACGTGCAGAAGTATTAGAGGCAGAAGGGATTCGCCAAGCTCAAATTTTACGTGCTGAAGGGGAAAAACAGGCACGTATTTTGAAAGCGGAAGGTGAGCGTCAAGAAGCATTTTTACAAGCCGAAGCCCGTGAGCGCGCAGCTGAAGCGGAGGCAAAAGCAACACAGATGGTTTCAGATGCAATTGCCGATGGTGATACCAAAGCAATTAACTATTTTATTGCACAAAAATACACCGAAGCATTAAAAGAGATTGGTGGTTCACAAAATAGCAAAGTGGTGTTAATGCCACTTGAAGCGGGGAATTTAATTGGCTCTGTGGCGGGCATTGCTGAATTATTGAGAGGCGAAAAACGTTCATAATACATAATATTAGAGGATAACATGATGGATTGGCTTACAACTTGGTCATTATGGCATTGGCTGATTTTAGGTTTTATGTTGCTGATTGGTGAGGTGCTCACACCTGGTGTTTTCTTGATGTGGTGGGGATTTTCTGCTTTAGTGACGGCACTATTACAATGGCTTTTCCCTGCATTACCGCTCTCTGTTTTCGCAATTTTTTATGCTCTTTTAGCCTGTATTCTTTCCGTGATTTGGTGGAAATATCAAAATGGGAAAGATCGCCAAGCACAATCACATTCTAGTTTAAATCAACGCGATCACGCTCTGATTGGTAAATTTGGCACAGTGCAAGAAATTTCACCTAATGGCATTGGTCGAGGTATCTTTGGTGATACCACTTGGCGAATTCAAGGCGAACAACTCACTGTAGGTGATTTGATTTATGTTGAGCGAGTAGAAGGAATTACGCTTATTGTCAAAAAGTCCAATAAATAAACAAAAATAAGCGGTGGTATTTTGCAAATGTTTCGCAAAATATAACCGCTTGAATATTTAAATTTCTGGATTGTACCCAACATCTTCCAAACTAGGATTATTCGCTCCTTGTTTAGCAAGTTCATCACAAATTTCATTTTCACGATGCCCTGAATGCCCTTTTACCCAGATCCACTCTATTTGGTGGCGTTGAATTTCTTGATCTAAAGCTATCCACAAATCTTTATTTTTTACTGGTTTTTTATCACTCGTTTTCCAATCGTTTTTTTTCCAGTTAAAAATCCATTTTTGAATGCCGTTCTTCATATATTGGCTATCAGAATTTAGCTCGACCATACAAGGTTCTTTTAACATTGATAAAGCTTCAATCACTGCACGCAATTCCATACGGTTATTGGTGGTTTGAAAATACCCTTTGCTCACCGTTTTCTCGTGCTGGTTGTAACGCAGTAAAATCCCAACACCACCTTTTCCTGGATTACCTAAACAAGAACCATCGGTAAAAATTTCGACTTTTTTCATTTTAGTTTTAAATACAAAGGGCGTGTTCAACACGCCCATACATTATTGATTTATATAACAAATTTTAGTTGTCATTGACTCATTATTTGCTACCCAATTGCGGCACCACTTGATTATTCGCAGAGATTAAACCTGTATCGGTGTAAATTGCTAATTTACCGCGAGTGTCTACGATGTCTAGGTTACGCATTGTTAATTGACCGATACGATCGCTTGGGGTAAACGGTGCATCTTCCACTTTTTCCATACTTAAGCGTTCTGCTTCGTAGGTTAAGTTTGGAGATTCAGTGTTAAGAATCGTGAAGTCGTTACCACGACGTAATTCAAGTGTCACTGTACCAGTAATCGCTTTCGCTACCCAACGTTGTGCGGTTTCACGCAACATTAATGCCTGCGGATCAAACCAGCGACCTTGGTAAAGTAAGCGACCTAAACGTAAGCCGTTAATGCGGTATTGTTCGATAGTGTCTTCATTATGAATACCTGTCACTAAACGTTCGTAAGCGATGTGTAATAGCGCCATTCCAGGGGCTTCGTAGATACCACGAGATTTCGCTTCGATGATACGGTTTTCGATTTGGTCTGACATACCTAAACCGTGGCGACCACCAATGCGGTTTGCTTCAAGAATTAACTCTACAGCATCATCAAAACGTTTGCCGTTTAAGGCAACTGGCACACCTTCTTCGAAAGTAACAGTTACAGTTTCAGGTTTGATTTCAACAGACTCGTCCCAGAATGCCACGCCCATAATTGGTTTTACGATTTTCATGCCAGTGCTTAATTCTTCTAAATCTTTCGCTTCGTGCGTTGCACCAAGCATATTTGAGTCGGTTGAATAAGCTTTTTCTACTGACATTTTGTAGTCGAAGCCGTTTGCAATTAAGAATTGAGACATTTCAAAACGGCCGCCAAGCTCGTCGATAAATTGATTATCTAACCACGGTTTGTAGATTTTTAATTTCGGGTTAGTTAATAAGCCGTAGCGGTAGAAACGTTCGATATCGTTACCTTTGAACGTTGAGCCATCGCCCCAGATGTTTACATCATCTTCTTTCATTGCAGCCACAAGCATTGTCCCCGTTACTGCACGACCAAGTGGTGTGGTGTTGAAGTAAGGAATGCCGCCTGTTGAAATGTGGAATGCACCACATTGAATTGCTGCAATCCCTTCGTGGGCTAATTGTTGGCGGCAGTCGATTAAACGTGCATTTTCTGCACCATATTCCATTGCTTTTTTCGGAATTGCATTGTAATCATCTTCGTCTGGCTGCCCTAAGTTTGCCGTGTAAGCATAAGGCACCGCACCTTTTTTACGCATCCAAAGTAATGCTGCTGATGTGTCTAAACCGCCTGAGAATGCGATCCCCACTTTTTGACCTAATGGGAGAGATTCTAAAATTGTTGCTGACATACAAATTCCTATATTTGAAATGAATGGAAAATCACAACCGCAAACGGTTGCGGTTAAGTAAAACTGACATATTTTATTAGAAAAAGAAAGAGATTTCATCTAAAATTTAGCTCAATTGTTGAATTTACTATTTTTGCAAACTTTAGCGAAAAATCGACCGCTTGAAATGAATAAAAAGAGTCTCAAAATGAAAAAAATCCTTGTTATCCGCAACGATAAAATCGGTGATTTTATGGTCTGCTTTCCCGCTTTTGCGATGCTCAAACAATCGTTACCCGATGTTGAAATTACCGCGCTTGTGCCAAGCTACACTGCACCGCTAGCGGAACTTTGCCCTTCAATTGATAAGGTCATCATTGATGCTTCAAATAAACAAGATCCTGCGGCATTTCACAGTGTATTACAAGCGGTCAAAAAAGAGCAATTTGATGCCGTAATTTCATTTGTATCTGATTGGTATAACGCTAAACTCACGTGGAAAAGCGGGATAAAATATCGTCTTGCTCCTGCAACAAAGTTATTTCAATTTTTATATAACCATCGCTTAACCCAGCGCCGTTCTCAATCAGCAAAAGCGGAATCGGCATACAATTTAGATTTGGCTCGTGCATTTTTAGAAAAACAAGGTATTCCTGTTGTTGAACCTTCTGTGCCTTATTTGCAATTTAGTGAACAAGAGATCGCCACACAAAAAACCAAATTAGCAAAACTATTAGGCATTTCACCCGCTTGCAAATGGGTCTTTGTGCATAGTTCTACTGGCGGTTCTGCAACTAGCCTTTCGCTTGGACAATATGCGACATTACTTAATAACTTAACCGAGCACTTTGATTGCCAAGTAATTTTAACCGCGGGCAAAGGCGAGGAAGAGCGAGCAAATGCATTGGCATCTCAACTTACGCAAAAAGCGGTGGTTTATGCCAAAAATGATGGCTTGCAAGATTTTAGCCGTTCAATTGCTTGTACCGATCTTTTTATTGCAGGTTCAACAGGTCCGTTACATATTGCGGGAGCATTAAACGTGCCAACTATCGGCTTCTACCCAAGCCGACTTTCTGCCCAACCACAACGTTGGCGACCAATTAACGCTGAGGGAAAACATCTTGCTTTTATGCCGCCATTAGCACACGATCGTGCTTCGCAGATGAATTTGAGCCTAATTTCTATCGAGAATGCACTCAAAGAGATTATCCCTTTTGTGGCAATAAATTGGCAAAAAGCCTAGTTCTTTCAATGGTCTAGTCAAGAGAAATTTGTTACACTAGACCTCTTTATTAGCCTACAATATATCCATTCACATTATGTTTAAAAAAATTCTGCTTTCCTGTTTAGCTCTACCAAGTATCACATTGGCACAATCTTACGTTGTCTATGACTTTACTCACGATCGCGTGCTTGAAAGTCACGATCCTCATTCTTCTCAACCCATTGCTTCTGTCACTAAATTGATGACGGCAAATATCTTTTTAGAAAATAATAAACAGAAAAACTGTATGGCGTCTATTACACGTGACGACGCGGATACCATTAAAGGAACAAGTACAAAATTACCAAGAAATACACCGATTTCATGTGATGAATTATTAAAAGCAATGATTGTCCACTCTGATAATTATGCTGCTCACGCTCTTTCTCGCTCAGCAGGAATAAGCCGTGCTCAGTTCATTCAAAAAATGAATGAAAAGGCTCGTCAATTGGGGATGACAGCAACCCACTTTAGTGATAGCTCTGGTTTATCAAGTAGTAACGTGTCTAGTGCGATGGATTTGGTGAAATTGGCGAAATACTCGTTGAAAAAGCCTGAATTACAAAAATTATCAAATGAAAGAGCAACGCTTGTGCAAGTGGGCAATCACCGTGTATTTATGCAAAATACCAGTGCATTAGTGCGAGAAGAGATTTTCGATGCAGCATTGAATAAAACAGGATATATTCGTGAGTCGGGTTACAACTTGGTGTTTGTAAATAAACATCGTTGTGGTAATAATGCGACCATTGGCGTAATTAGTTTGAATAATCGTAGTTCTGCAAAGCGGTCAAATTTTACGAAAACTAAGCTAGAACAATATGGTTGTGCAAGTTTGGCCCACAATCATCATTTTTCAGATAATGATGATTCATAATCTATGTACTAATTTTTTATTTTAGCCCTTGAAAATGCCGAGTATAGCTCCATTTAATTGGGCGTAACGCCAAAAGGCGTAAATTGTTTAATTTTTAACAGAGGATTTGAAATATGGCTCTTCGTCCATTACACGATAAAGTAATTTTAAAACGTGAAGAAGTAGAAACAAAATCAGCAGGCGGTATCGTTTTAACTGGTTCTGCAGCAACCAAATCTACCCGTGGTAAAGTAATTGCTGTGGGAACAGGTCGTTTATTAGAAAATGGCAATGTTCAGCCTTTAGCGGTAAAAGTTGGCGATGTAGTGATCTTCAACGAAGGTTATGGCGTGAAATCAGAAAAAATTGATGGCGAAGAAGTGTTAATTCTTTCTGAAAACGATATTTTGGCGATTGTAGAATAATTAAAAAAGGAATATAAAAATGGCAGCAAAAGACGTTAAATTTGGTAACGATGCACGCGTAAAAATGTTAAAAGGCGTGAACGTATTAGCAGACGCAGTCAAAGTAACTTTAGGCCCTAAAGGTCGTAACGTTGTTTTAGATAAAGCTTATGGTGCACCAACCATCACTAAAGATGGTGTTTCAGTAGCACGTGAAATCGAATTAGAAGATAAATTCGAGAACATGGGTGCTCAAATGGTAAAAGAAGTCGCCTCTAAAGCAAACGATGCAGCGGGTGACGGTACAACAACCGCAACAGTGCTTGCTCAAGCTATCGTAAACGAGGGCTTGAAAGCAGTTGCAGCGGGGATGAATCCAATGGATTTAAAACGCGGTATCGATAAAGCAGTTGCAGCAGTGGTAACCGAATTAAAAGCGATTTCAAAACCTTGCGAAACCGCAAAAGAGATCGAGCAAGTGGGTACAATTTCTGCAAACTCTGATGCAACCGTAGGTCAATTAATTGCTCAAGCAATGGAAAAAGTGGGCAAAGAAGGCGTAATTACCGTTGAAGATGGCACAGGTTTAGATGATGCATTAGATGTAGTGGAAGGTATGCAATTTGACCGTGGTTACTTATCGCCATACTTCATCAACAAACCTGAAGCGGGTACCGTTGAATTAGATAGTCCATACATTTTATTAGTAGATAAAAAAATTACGAACATCCGCGAAATTTTACCTGTGTTAGAAGCGGTTGCGAAAGCAGGCAAACCATTGTTAATCATTGCTGAAGATATCGAAGGCGAAGCGTTAGCGACTTTAGTTGTGAACACAATGCGTGGTATCGTGAAAGTAGCTGCCGTTAAAGCACCTGGTTTCGGTGATCGTCGTAAAGCAATGTTACAAGATATTGCAATTTTAACTGCAGGTACTGTGATTTCGGAAGAAATCGGTATGGAGCTTGAAAAAGCAACATTAGAAGAGCTTGGTCAGGCAAAACGCGTAGTGATTACCAAAGATAACACCACAATCATTGATGGCGTGGGCGATGAAACACAAATCAAAGCACGTGTTGCACAAATTCGTCAGCAAATTGAAGATTCAACTTCAGATTACGATAAAGAAAAATTACAAGAACGCGTAGCAAAATTAGCAGGCGGTGTGGCTGTTATCAAAGTTGGTGCTGCAACCGAAGTTGAAATGAAAGAGAAAAAAGACCGTGTGGATGATGCGCTTCACGCAACCCGTGCTGCGGTAGAAGAAGGTATTGTACCAGGGGGCGGTGTAGCATTAGTTCGTGCAGCAAGCAAAGTAGCTGAAGAATTAAAAGGCGACAACGAAGAACAAAACGTTGGTATTCGTTTAGCATTACGTGCAATGGAAGCACCACTTCGTCAAATCGTGACTAACGCAGGCGAAGAAGCTTCTGTTATTGCTCGTAATGTAAAAGATGGCAAAGGTAACTTCGGTTATAACGCAGGCACTGAACAATATGGCGATATGCTAGAAATGGGTATTTTAGACCCAACAAAAGTAACGCGTTCAGCATTACAATTCGCTGCATCAATCGCAGGCTTGATGATTACCACTGAATGTATGGTGACCGATCTTCCAAAAGATGAAAAAGCTGACCTAGCTGCTGGAATGGGCGGTATGGGAGGCATGGGTGGAATGATGTAATTCTCCCTATTTCTTAAAGCAACACCCGAGTGAAAACTCGGGTGTTTTTTTAGGAATGGCAAACAAAATCACTGCTCTACTTTTTCTTTAGTATTTTTCACAAACACCTCTTTCGACTCCGAATTCACCAACGACAAATAAATCTCCTTACTCATCGCTTTTAAGCTCGGTCTTTCGTGAGGTTGGAACATCATCGGGCGGCAAAATTCCATTGCTTTAATACCTAATCGAGCGGTTAAAATCCCCACTCCTAACCCTTGGATAGCTTGTCCGAAGAGTCTACGCAATATGTTATGCGACAACATGCCCGCGACTAACTCTGTTGTGCCTGCAAAGACCATATTTTTGATTACCATTTTGAACAGATGTAGGCGACTGAAATAGCCTAGTTCCATACCATAAATGCGAGTAATTTTGTTGATTAAGGCAAAATTTCGCCATGCAACCATCAACACATCAGCAATGGCGACAGGGCTTAACGCTACAATCACGGCATTATCTCGGGCATGTTTGGCAATCACCTTTTGAGCTTGTTTATCCATCGGCGAAAGCACAGTTTGGCTAAACATCGTCATAACTTGTTCTGAATTGTGATATTCGTTGATTTGCGATAACCACTGTTTTTGGCTTTGTTCAAGTTGTGGTGTTATTTGCATTTGCTCAAGTAATTGTTTGCAAAAGATTTGCGATTTTTCACCGCTTGTTGTCGGTAATTCGGCTCGATATTGCTCCGCCTCTTGTTGCATGAGTTCGTGCTGTCTGAGTTTGCGTAGTTTTCGCCACTCTTGGAAAATGGTTCCCACGCCTGTTAAGCTGATTAATAAAAAGGCAACCGCAAAGAAAAGCGTAATCCATTGTTGATCCGTAATCGCATTTACAATCCATTGCACGCCTTGGGCAAGCAAGGCAATACAAAATAATACGAGAGAGGTCATGATCAGGCGGATGCGAAAACGTGAAGGTTTGAAATCTTCTTCAAAAAGCAAATCACCTTCCACTTCGCGATTCTCTTCCAAGTTCTGATAGGCGTTTAAATCTTCTTCCAACACATCCTTTTCGCTAAACTCTTGCTTCGCTTGGTAACGTTCTCGAGATTCGATAATATCTTCTTCGCTAAAAATCTGTTTTTGCATTTTACGCTCCTTTTTCGACCGCTTGCTCAATATGCTTTTTCAAGCCCTCATATCCGTGTTCAGTTTTCAAAATTTGGAACAGCTGCATTGCTTCTGGGTACTCTTTATCCAAATAATGCAGCCACTGTTTGATGCGTGCCACGTGGTAAAAGCCAGAATCGTGCTCATTTTCCATTTGTACATATTGATAAAGCAGTTGCAGCACTTCTGCCCACGGCATTTTGGCTTGATTGAATTTCACCACTCTGCTTAAATTTGGGGTATTCAAGGCTCCGCGACCAATCATTAAACGGCTGCAAGCGGTGATTTCTTGGCATTGTTTTGCAGAGGCATAATCCCAAATTTCGCCATTGGCAATCACAGGAATGCTCAACCGCTTTTGAATTTCGCCAATGGCTTGCCAGTTAATGCGTTCCGCTCGGTAGCCGTCCATTTTGGTTCGACCATGCACCGTGATTTCATTCGCTCCACCTTGTACGACTGCATCCGCAATTTCAAAGCATTGCTCACTGCTATCCCAGCCTAAGCGTATTTTCACCGAAACAACATGCTCTTGTGGCACAGCTACTCGAATAGCTTTTGTAGCTTGATAAATCAACTCAGGTGTTTTCAATAATGCCGCACCGCCTTGACTGCCATTTACCGTTTTAGACGGACAACCACAGTTGAGATCAACTCCGTGCGAACCCAGTTCAATTGCAAGTTCTGCATTTTCTGCCAACCATTCGGGATATTGTCCCAGAAGTTGCACACGAACGGGCGTGCCAGAATCTGTTAAGCCTTGGTTGTGCAATTCAGGGCTGAGGCGATAAAAAGTTTTGCGAGGCAGTTTTTGATCAACCACGCGGACAAATTCAGAAATGCAGAGATCATAATCGTTCACAGCGGTCAGTAGCTTACGAACAAAGGGATCTAATACGCCCTGCATTGGGGCTAAAATCACTTGAGGTATCATACAAAAAAGAACGGATAACCCGTGTTATCCGTTATAAACTCCTATTTCCAACCTTTTTGTTTGCAAATCAGATCGTAAGCGGCTTGAATTTGTTGGGTTTTTTCTTTAGCTAATTCCATCATCTCATCTGGCAAACCTTTTGCAGCCAATTTGTCTGGATGGTTTTCATTCATCAATTTGCGATAAACTCGTTTTACGGTATTTTGATCATCATTAGCAGTTACGCCCAATACTTTGTAAGCGGCATCAATGCTTGGTTGACTACTCTGCTGATAGCTGCCCGAATAACCACCTTGAGAATAACTACCTTGTTGATGCGAATAATAACCTTGTTGAAAACCGCCACGGCTGAATTGCTGTGCCGCCATAATCATGCCAAGCATTTGCTCAAATTGCATGCGACTCATACCCATCGCTTCAGCAATGGTAAACAACACTTGTTGTTCTTGTGCGTCTAATTCGCCATCTTGAATCGCGGCGGTAATTTGCACTTGAATAAAGAAACGCAATAAATCTTGGCGTCTTGCACAAGCCTCACGAAATTCACGAATTACATTACGAAGCGGGAAATCCGCCTCTTTACCCAAGGTAAATGCCTTTTGAGCCTCTTGCTGGGTCTTGGCATCTAAATTTAGATGTACCATTAAGTTTCGAGCGTTTTGAATATCTTCTTCAGTGACACGCCCTTTGGCTTTGGCTAAATGTCCAAGTACGGCAAAAGTGGTCAGTGTAAACAGTGTTTGGCGGGTTAAGTTTTTGCCAAAAATGGAAGAACGTACGCTACCTAGTTCATAGAGTTTTTTATCTGCTAAATGTCCTAAAAATGCACCAAAAATCCCTCCGAATAATCCGTGAAAAATTTGATAACCTAGAAAGAAACCGATGATCTTTCCAATATATTGCATAGCTTATTTCCTTTGTTAAGTGTTATGTGTATCTATTCTAAAATTCTTTGCTTTATAAGGGCATTTTCATTGAATGCAACCCTATAGGGAATAATGACCACAAATTTAATGAATTTATCAACATGATTTCAAATTTTCTGCTAATTTTTGAATATATGTAGGTGTAATACCGCTGTGATATTCAACAATGATGGTACCTATAACACAACGGTGTAGCTATTGGTAGTAATAGCTTCTACCCCGTGTTCGATAAAAATTTAGTGAATCCGCTGCACTGTAGATAGTTTTTCATAAAGCCAAAGTTACCATTCAAATTACTTGAATGGTGCTTTCAAACGCATTAATTCACGGCTCATACCGCTGCCTAAGATAGTGATTGTCATAAGATTTCCTATTGTTTAAATTTTATAAAAATACGTTTAGCGATAAGAAATAGTAATAACATAAAAACCCATCTGAACCAAAAATTGTCTTTAATAAGATCAATAAATGTTTGCCAAGTAGTTTCAACAATATTTTGTTGATTTGCTTGTTCAATTTTTGTTTTCCAAGCAAGTACCGTATTTTTAGCCCAAGTACTATCTAATTTTTCAGGAGAATTTACGTTATCATAGCAATTTATATTGAGGAGTTTCCCTTTTACAATCATCATTCCCCCAACGCCTAAAGAATAGTCGGTAACTTTGTTATCTAATTGCTGTGTAGTTGTGCTTTTCTTTAGTTCATAAAAATAGCTTTTTTCGTCACTAAATATTTTATTAATGCCGAGAATTTTTAACCCTAAAAATTGTAAGCCTACAGTGTGTGCGTTAACATCTAGTTGTTTTTGTCCGATTTGAGAGACTTCTTCCTCAAGCTCTGCCGACTTAAGTAAAGATGAAAATTCATTTTCAAATAAATGCCTTACTTCTGTTATTTGATCTTTAGATAACGTTTTATCAATAATCCTTTTTGATGTAAAAACCGAGCAAGATTGATCTCTCCCTTCTTGCAAGCCATTAAAATTGAAATAATTCGCAAAATACTGATTTTGAATATCTTGAGCATCGTGTCTTTCTAACATCGAATAAAGTTCACCCATTTCTGGTGTAATACGGATTGTATTTGGTGGTTCAGGCAGGTTAATTGTGGCATTTCCCATTAAGACTGGATAAATATTTTCTTGCTCTTTCGTATTTGAGTATGCTATTTGGCTCAGAAAGATAAGAGATAGAATTATTTTTTTCATTTACGTTAGCCTAAATTGAATAAATTTTTGGAAATTTTATCATATGTTGCAAATAGATTGCATAGTAAAAGCATTGCGTTAAATGCTTAAAAAATGTATTATGGACGTCTAGACGGAAAAACGGCTAATCAAATTTAAGTATATTTGAAAGCAAGAGGTCAGATTTTGCAAAACTTTTGCAAATTGCACCGCTTGTTTCATTCCATTTCATAACACGTTTATCAACAAAGGATAATGTATGGCTATTAATTTATTTACTTCAGAGTCTGTTTCTGAAGGTCACCCAGATAAAATCGCAGACCAAATTTCAGACGCAGTATTAGACGAAATTTTAAAACAAGACCCGAAAGCACGCGTAGCGTGTGAAACCTATGTTAAAACAGGTATGGCATTAGTGGGCGGTGAAATCACTACTTCAGCTTGGGTAGATATTGAAAACTTAACTCGCCAAGTGATTGCAGACATCGGTTACAACCATTCAGATATGGGCTTTGATGCACACTCTTGTGCGGTATTAAATGCGATTGGTAAACAATCACCAGACATTAATCAAGGTGTAGACCGTGCTGATCCGCTAGAACAAGGCGCAGGCGACCAAGGAATTATGTTCGGTTATGCAACCAATGAAACAGATGTGTTAATGCCAGCACCAATCACTTACGCTCACCGTTTAATGGAACAACAAGCGAAAGTGCGTAAATCAGGTAAATTAGACTGGTTACGCCCAGATGCAAAAAGCCAATTAACCTTCATTTATGAAGGCAACCAAATCAAAGGCATTGATGCAGTGGTGCTTTCAACACAACATGCTGAGTCTGTGTCACAAAAAGAGGTTTATGAAGGAGTGATGGAAGAGATCATCAAACCAATTCTTCCAAACGAATGGTTAAGCCAAAACACCAAATACTTTATCAACCCAACAGGTCGTTTCGTGATTGGCGGGCCAATGGGTGACTGTGGCTTAACAGGGCGTAAAATCATCGTAGATACCTACGGTGGTGCGGCTCGTCATGGTGGTGGTGCATTCTCTGGTAAAGATCCATCAAAAGTAGACCGCTCTGCAGCCTATGCAGCACGTTATGTGGCAAAAAATATTGTAGCAGCAGGCTTAGCAGATCGTTGTGAAATCCAACTTTCTTATGCAATCGGTGTGGCTGAACCAACCTCAATTATGGTGGAAACCTTCGGCACGGGTAAAGTAAGCAATGAAGTGTTAGTACGTTTAATCCGCGAAAACTTCGACTTACGCCCTTATGGTTTAATCAAAATGTTAGATTTGATCCGCCCAATCTACCGAGAAACAGCCGCTTACGGCCACTTCGGTCGTTCACACTTCCCTTGGGAACAAACTGATAAGGCGGAAGCGTTAAGAGCGAGTCTCTAATTTTTGAATCTTCAATAAAAAATCCCACAGCTGTGGGATTTTTTGTTTTTATAGAAATCGTTTTATAAGTTTTAGAATTTCACCGCAAAACCAGCAAAGTAAACCACTGGGTCAAGTTTTAATTTTACTTCGTGATCTAAACCAAGAGCTTTAAAGTTTGCTGTTGTTTTGATGTGTGTATACCATGCAGCGGCGTTGAAGTAGATATTTTTGGTTAATTTTACATCCACACCTAAGTTTACCACAGGGCCAAATGAGTGTTTTTTTCATTATAAAGTCCCTTCTGATTATTTGTTTTCATCGCTGCTTATACCCCGTAAGGGGTAATGCTTTACAGTTTAATTGTTTCAAAACAAAATTTCTTGATAACAATCAATTTTTTAATATTTGCTAGCATAAAAAGAAAACAAATGCAAAAAAATGTGATCTAGTTCACATTTTTCTCTTGAAATTCATTTGTCAAGCTCCATTTAGTGTAGTACTAAAGTTTCACGCTAATGTGAAACGGGTACAAATTCAAAGAAAGAGGAAAGAATATGAACTTTGAAAAATTCACAACAAAATTACAAGAAGCCTTAGCTGAGGCGCAGTCTTTAGCTGTGGGGAAAGATAATGGATACATTGAACCTGCTCATTTACTTTACGCATTATTAAAACAAGCTGATGGTTCAATCGCTCCACTTTTTACCGCATTAAACGTGCAACCAAAACAGTTAGAAAGCGAATTATCCGTCATTTTAGACCGCTTGCCACAAGTGCAAGGTGGCACAACACAACTTTCGCAACAAACAGTGCGGTTGTTAAATCAATCAGATAAATTATCACAACAATTCGGCGATAGCTTTATTTCATCTGAATTGTTTGTGTTAGCAGCCATTGAAGACAGTGGCGATTTAGGAAAATTATTGAAAAAATTTGGCTTAACAAAAGAAAAAATTACACAAGCAATTAGTCAAATTCGTGGAGGAGAAACCGTGAATAATCAAAACGCAGAAGAAACCAGACAAGCATTACAAAAATATACTATTGACTTAACCGAACGTGCCAAAGCAGGTAAATTAGACCCAGTAATTGGTCGTGATGAAGAGATCCGCCGTGCAGTGCAAGTACTACAACGCCGCACCAAAAACAACCCCGTGTTAATTGGTGAACCAGGTGTCGGTAAAACTGCAATCGTAGAGGGCTTGGCACAACGTATTGTCAATGGTGAAGTACCTGAAGGCTTAAAAAATAAACGTGTACTTTCATTAGATATGGGTGCCTTGATTGCTGGGGCAAAATACCGTGGCGAATTTGAAGAACGTTTAAAAGCAGTATTAAACGAACTTGCTAAAGAAGAAGGACAAGTGATCCTCTTTATTGATGAAATCCATACCATGGTTGGCGCTGGTAAAACTGATGGTGCAATGGATGCTGGTAACTTGTTAAAACCAAGCCTTGCTCGTGGTGAATTACACTGCGTTGGTGCGACTACTTTAGATGAATATCGTCAATATATCGAAAAAGATGCAGCACTTGAGCGTCGTTTCCAAAAAGTATTAGTAGATGAACCAACGGTTGAAGATACGATTGCGATTTTGCGTGGCTTAAAAGAACGTTATGAAATCCATCACCACGTTCAAATTACTGACCCAGCAATTGTGGCTGCAGCAACGCTTTCTCATCGTTATATTAGCGATCGTCAATTACCAGATAAAGCGATTGACTTAATTGATGAAGCAGCATCTAGCTTACGTATGGAAATTGATTCAAAACCTGAGCCATTAGATAAACTAGAGCGCCGTATCATTCAATTAAAATTAGAACGCCAAGCCTTACAAAAAGAGGAAGATGAAGCAAGCCGTCAACGTCTTGCAAAACTTGATGAAGAATTGGCTGTAAAAGAACGTGAATACTCTGAATTAGAAGAAATCTGGAAAGCAGAAAAATCTGCATTACTGGGTACACAGCACATTAAAACTGAATTAGAAAACGCACGTATTACAATGGATCAAGCTCGCCGTGAAAATAACTTTGAGAAAATGTCCGAGTTACAATATGGTAAAATCCCTGCGCTTGAAAAACAATTGCAAGAAGCGGTCAAACGTGAAGAAGAAGGGAGCGAAAATCACTTACTTCGCACTAAAGTCACAGACGAAGAAATTGCAGAAGTGCTTTCTAAAGCAACAGGCATTCCTGTTTCAAAAATGATGGAAGGCGAGAAAGAAAAACTCTTGCGTATGGAAGAGGTTTTACATAGCCGTGTAATTGGACAAAATGAAGCGGTGGAAGCAGTGGCAAATGCGATTCGTCGTAGCCGTGCAGGTTTATCAGACCCGAACAAACCTATTGGTTCATTCTTGTTCTTAGGCCCAACCGGCGTGGGTAAAACCGAGCTTTGCAAAACGTTAGCAAACTTCCTGTTTGATGATCCTGATGCAATGGTACGCATTGATATGTCTGAGTTTATGGAAAAACATAGCGTTTCTCGCTTAGTGGGTGCACCTCCAGGTTATGTTGGCTATGAAGAAGGCGGTTACTTAACCGAAGCCGTTCGCCGTCGCCCATACTCCGTAGTATTGTTAGACGAAGTGGAAAAAGCCCACCCAGATGTATTTAATATCTTACTTCAAGTGTTAGATGATGGACGACTAACTGATGGTCAAGGCAGAACCGTGGATTTCCGCAATACCGTGGTGATTATGACCTCAAACTTAGGCTCACATCTCATTCAAGAAATGCCAGAGGCAACCTATGGCGAATTGAAAGAAGTGGTGATGTCGGTGGTAAGCCAACACTTCCGCCCAGAGTTCATTAACCGTATTGATGAAACTGTTGTGTTCCATTCACTCGGTCAAGAACACATTCGTTCAATCGCACGTATTCAATTAGAACGCTTGATTAAACGTATGGCAGAGCGTGGCTATGAAGTAACCATCACCGATGCAGCCATCGACCACATCGGCAAAGCAGGTTTCGATCCATTGTTCGGTGCACGTCCACTTAAACGTGCTATCCAACAAGAGCTTGAAAACCCACTTGCACAACAAATCCTTGGCGGTAAATTATTACCAAGCCTCCCTGTTGTGGTGAATTACCAAGATGAAAAATTGGTAATTGAAAATCAATAGAAAGAAAGGGCGTAATATCTATTACGCCAATCTCTCCTACGCTTTTGATTATTTTTATTTAGAGATATAATTCAAATTATCTAATAGTTATTGATGAGAATAAAAATGCAAAAAACAAAAGCCGTCCTTGCTACAAGCAATCAAGGCAAAGTAAAAGAGATGGCAGATGTGTTAGCTCAATTCGGTTTTGAGGTGGTGGCACAATCTGAATTTGGTATTCAAAGCCCCGAAGAAACGGGCTTAACTTTCGTTGAAAATGCGTTATTAAAAGCGCGTTATGCGGCAAAAATTACAGGCTTGCCTGCTATTGCCGACGATTCTGGCTTATCGGTGAAAGCCTTAAACGGTGCACCGGGTTTATATTCTGCACGTTATGCGGGCGCAGAAGGGAACGACGAAGCTAATCGTCAAAAATTGTTGCAAGAAATGGCATCCGTGCCTGCCGAAGCGCGCCAAGCTAAATTTGTCAGCTGCATCGTCTTTTTAGCGCACGAAACCGACCCAACCCCGAAAATTGCGATTGGCGAATGTTTTGGTGACATCTTAACCGAAGAGCGCGGTACAAACGGCTTTGGTTATGATTCGCTCTTTTTCTATCCACCGAAAAATTGCAGCTTTGCGGAATTAGAAACCGCAGAGAAGAAAAAAATCTCGCATCGTGCCATTGCTCTGGCTCAATTAAAAACACAATTTGAGGACACAAAATGATCATCACAACAACACCAACAATTGAAGGCAAACGCATTAAAGAATATAAAGGCTTAGTATTTGGCGAAGTGGTTTCTGGAGCGAACTTTATTCGTGATTTCTTCGCCAGCATTACCGATGTGATTGGCGGGCGTTCAGGCGTTTATGAAAGCAAACTGAATAAATCTCGCCAAGAGGCTTTGGATGAGCTAGCGGAAGAAGCACGTAAGGTGGGGGCGAATGCCGTGGTTGGTGTCTCGCTCGAATATCAATCGATGGGCGGTGATAAGAGTATGTTTATCGTGGTTGCCACAGGCACAGCGGTTGTGGCCGAATAGGGGAAATTTTGCAAAAAAATACCGAAATTGAACCGCTTTTTTGGCAGAAAAAATCGCTGCTTGAAATGAACGATGTTGAGTGGGAAGCGTTGTGTGATGGTTGCGGGAAATGTTGTTACCGTAAATATATTCAAGGGCGAGGCAAGCGTGAACGCCTTTATTACACCCGTGTGGCGTGCAATCTTTTAGATGTGAATACGGGGCGTTGTAGGTACTATATTGATCGTTTCAAACTTGAATCCGATTGCACCAAACTCACCAAGAAAAATTTGCCCGATTTTGGTTGGCTACCAAAAACTTGTGCTTATCGCCTGCTTTATGAAGGGAAGCCGCTGTTTGATTGGCACCCTCTGATTTCTCACGATCCTGAATCAGTAAGAAAAGCGAATGTTCTCATTCCTAACGGCATCCACGAAAAAGAGGTGATTGATTGGTTTGAGTTCGTGATTGATGAGGTTTAACTGAATGCAATTGCAATAAAAAAGCTAGATGGTGATTTACATTTCATCATCTAGCTTTTTCATTTTAGTTAATACCGTAAGGCTCTGTATAAGAAATCAAGCCACGCTTCAACATTCTGCTTACACCGCTGCTGTAGTTTGTGCCAAAGCGAAGTTCAAAATTTACCCCAAATTTATTGTCATAAAATAAATCGTTAATGGTATCGCTTATTACATTTGACGGTGTTGAAACCAATCTACGTGCAACATAAACATTCGCAGTCCAGCAGCAAGTGTTGTAGTTCATCGAAAACTTCGTTTCAACAGGCTTTTTCAACGCAATATCTTGGTAATGGCTAAACATTGCTGCTACGTTATCCGTTAATTCCCACGCCACGACACCACCAAGCTGTTTAATATCTTGACCATAACGGTTTGTACTTAAGTTTTGGTTAATATAATCACGGCTTGCAAAGCGATAATTTAATTGAAACAATTTGCTATCGCTTGGCTTATATTGCAATGACATATTCGCCAATGAGGTTTGATTCAAACGTGTATCATATTGATAACTTCCATGCCAATTCCATTTACGATGGAATTTCCAGTTTGATTCTAACGCCCATGAAGAAGAACGCTTCGTCGTACTATTGCTCGAATTATCATCAATTTTAGATGGACTTAAATAGTAAGTTTGCCCTGCACTAAAATTGAATACCTCTGTCCCTGTCTTATCGCTGAAGAATCTCGTTGTTCCACCTGCTGTCACAAGGTTCGCAGAAGAAATACGGTCTAAACCACTATAACGACGATCGTTAAATAGCGAGAAATAATCGGTTTGTAATAACGCAGAATCATAGCCTAAACTTACGCTTTGATGGCGTTTAGAGCCAATATCTGCTTGGTTTTTGTATGGGCGATAAATATATTGCATACGAGGCTCAAAGGTTTGATTATAACCTTTAAAAAACTGCTTATCTGCTTCAAGTACCGTTTGGAAATCTAACTTAATTTGAGGAATAACACGTGTGACATTTTTCTTCATTTCTTCCGCATTGACATCACTACCTTTTTGTTGAATATAGTGCGTTGCGTAAAGTTTCGTTTCCAGATTTAAACTGCCATAGCGATTGACAAGCGGTGTATTTAATGTTGGTTCCGCATGGAAACGCCACGCTTTTGGCATTAGATTGCTATCATTATCAAAACGAGCGGCTTGCGAGAATAAATGGAAATCAGCAATGCCTTTTAACGCATCATTTTTATAATAATTGAAATCAATTTGCGGTAATACGCGGTATGGGCCAACTGAATTTGTAGAAAGATCAAAAGTCTGGAATTTTTTACCTGAAACTGACAAATTATAGTTTGATTGATAGTAACCTAATTTAAATTGTTGTGTAGCATAGCCATCCGTACTGCTACCGTAGTCTGAATCAAAATCAGAGAAATAACGGCGATCGCTCACTTTAGTGTAATTCACATTCAAACGCCAATCGCTTAAAAAACTCATATTATGACGCCAATGTAATAAATAACGTTTACGGCTGCCATCACCTGATTGATATTCATCTAAACGATCTTTCGCCATATATTCGGTCGCAACTAAGCCTTCACCTAACTTCGTTAAATAACGAAATTCTGGGCTAATTTGCCACCCACGACGAGAATAATAGGTTGGCGTAAAAGTTGCATCCATATTCGGCGCAATGTTCCAATAAAATGGCTGTGAATAAGTAAAACCATTTTTGCTTGAACGCTCAAAACTTGGAATCAATAAACCTGAACGACGACGATCGCCAATAGGGAATTGTAAATAAGGAGAATAAAAAACGGGTACGCCCATCACTTTAAAACGAGCGTGCCACATTTCAGCATATTCATCTTGAACGTGCTGAATCATTTCGTTCGCTTCAATTGACCAAGATTTATCATTTACTAAACAGGAGGTAAAGCTCGCATTTTTTAATGTGCGAGTTTGGTCATTAAAATGACCGCTTTCCGCTGTACCTCGCCCTTGTCTATCCACTAATTGATAGCTTGTATTAGAAAGGTCTGCCTCTTTACTCGTTAAATCTACCGCCGCATCACGACCTTCAGCTTGAATGAGGTTATCGCGATATTGGTAAGAGCCTTTCAAGAATGCCTTGCGAGCTTGTTCACTATTTTGCTCTACGCGAACTTCCTCACCAAATAACGAGCGGTTGCCTTGCTTAATGCTTACATCACCCGTATAAGTCGCATCTGTCGGCTGGTTAATTAATGCATTATCCGCCTCAATGTAGACAGGTGCTTGGTTTGGATCACCTTTAACGTCTTCACCATGAAAGTGCGGTACACCTAATAAACATTGCTCTCTTAAATCCGCTACTGCAGTTTGGCTATAGCAAGCCACAACTACCGTCAGCGAGAGAAGATTGTAACGTTGTGTCATTCTCGTTTCTCTTAAATAATTCTGGAAAACTGTTGTCTTTTTGCAAGCTGTCTTGAATACACATCAAAGCATAAACAGATGTTACGAATCAACAAACGGCCTCTTGGTGAAACCACGATGCTTTTTTCGTTAATTTCAAGCAAGCCATCTTTAGCAAGCGGCTCTAAATAGGTTAAGTCTTCAGCAAAATAAGTATTGAAATCAATGTCGTATGCTTGCTCCAAGCGGTCAAATTCAAGTTTGAAATTGCAAATTAATGCTTTGATCACATCACGGCGGATGCAATCATCTTGAGTAAGAGCAAGACCTTTACTTAATGCGATGCCCGTTTCTTCCACATCAGCATAATATTGTTTTAACTCTTTTTGGTTTTGAGCGTAAGTATCGCCAAGCAAGCTAATTGCAGAAACACCCATACCTAATAAATCGCACTCTTCTTGCGTTGTATAGCCTTGGAAATTACGGTGCAAAACACCATTAGCTTGAGCAATCGCCAATTCATCATCTGGTTTGGCAAAGTGATCCATGCCGATAAATTTATAGCCATTCTCTCCTAAGAATTGAATAGAATTTTGCAAAATCGTCAGTTTGGTTTCTGGCGGTGGCAACATATCATCTTTAATTTTGATCTGTGCAGCAAAACGGCTTGGTAAGTGAGCATAGTTAAACACGCTCATACGATCTGGATTGAGCTCAACGACACGTTTTAACGTGTACATAAAACTTTCCACGTTCTGTTTTGGTAAACCGTAAATCAAATCTACGTTAGTTGAAACAAAACCAAGCTCTTTCGCACGTTTCATTAAGGCAAAAATAAACTCTTCATCTTGCTCACGGTTTACGAGTTCTTGCACTTCTTTATCGAAATCTTGAATCCCCATACTGATACGGTTAAAACCAATATGGCGAAGATGATCAAGCATATTCAGCTCAATTTCACGCGGATCCATTTCGATACTGATTTCTGCATCAGCTTGAACATCAAAGTATGTTTTGAGTAAATTCATCAAACGAGCTGATTGTACTTCGTCTAAATACGTTGGTGTACCACCGCCCCAGTGAATTTGGGTCACTTTACGATTTTTGAAAAGTGGTGCGCGAGTTTTAATCTCTTTTTCAAGGTAATCTAAATAGAGATCGACTTTATGACGATGACGGGTAATTACTTTATTACACGCACAGAAATAGCAAAGTTTATGGCAAAATGGAATGTGCACATAAAGCGAAAGTGGACGCTCAGGATAACGCTCTGCCGCCGCTTTAAAATCTTCATTAGTGTAATTTTCACTAAATTCCAATGCGGTCGGATATGACGTATAACGCGGACCAGATTGGTTATATTTTTGAATAAGGTTTAAATCCCAAATAATTTCTGACATTATTGTGCCTTTTTTAAAGTTTTAATTACTTCGATCAATTGACCACATTCTGCTTGGATTTGCTCAAAAAGCTCGGCTTCTTTTGCTTCACGTGCGAGGTCTTGACGCATACGCTCATTACGTTTCAACGCTTTGCGTTCCTCCAAAATTGCCATATCCTGCACTAGCTCATAAAGCTCCCACATGGCAGGATAATTCGACAATTTATGCCCCAACACATCCAACAGCGGTTTTAAACGTAACACACCTTCAGAAGGATTGCATTGCTCCGTTCTTACCGCATGGGCAATCACTTCCACGCTTTCAAAAATGCGTTCAAAACGTGCTTTTTGCTCTTCTTCGGCTTGCTTTCTTAACTCTCGCTCTAAAGCTTGCTGATTTTTCACTTTCGCCCACAAATAGACTGCATAGCCCACCATTGAAAGTAAAATCAACACCGCCAAAATAATGAGAAAAAATCTAATCATATCAATGCTCAATTTACTGATTATCTACTTAAATTGATTAAGATTGATGGTTTCAAATTGGTGCAATAAGGCATCACCTTCATCCACCTCTTCATCTTGAATGCCTAAAATTTCCATCAATTCATCAATGCGATCTAAGCATTCATCTACAAATTTTTGATCTTCTGCAGAAAGTACTTTACCTGCATCTAACTCATCCAGTAATTGGTGTAAACATTCATTATTTTCGAGTTGCTCTAACTCCAATTCTGGTGATAAAACTGGTTTAACCTCTTCTGGCAACACAGGTTTAATGAATTGACCTTTTTCTGGTTTATTAACAAATTCAACCATCAATGGAATTTTCTTCTTGCTACCAATACGCGGATCTTTAACTTCTTTCACCACTGCTTTTTTCTGCTCAGTAGGATCAACATTACGTGAGCCTGTTGGCAAGCCTTTATGCTTACGTTTTTTCTTCTCCTCACGTGCTTTTGCATCTAATTCATAGCGAGTAGGCTTACGATTTTTACCACTGGTTAATTTCGGTTGCTCTGGTCTTTTATCTGACTTACGAGTTGGCATAATGTCGGTAATACGACGTGTTTTTTTGGTACGACTCATATTCTCTTCTTTATTGATCTAATAAATAATTAAACGACCTATTCTACTAGGAAAGCGAGCGAGTGAACAGAAAAGATTTAATTTCACACTTCAAAGTTTACATTTAACAGCTTATTAACATAAGATTTAATAATCTTAGAAATAAAAATTTCTTATACTCTATATTGACAAACGAATTTTAATGCGATAACTTCAAAACTCATTTTAAAACTGCCTGCTGAAAAGTAGGTCCAATCAAGAGGAACTTTATCGTGGAACCAATCATATTAAATGGCTATCACACGCTAATTGCAGCAACTCTCGTATTACTTTTAGGACGTTTGCTCGTAAAAAAAATCCAATTCTTACAAGATTTTAATATCCCTGAAGCAGTTGCAGGTGGTTTAATCGCAGCAGCTATCATTTTTGCACTTTATCAGTGGTTCGGTTTATCTTTCCAATTTGAGAAAAGTTTACAAAGTGCCTTTATGCTTGTTTTCTTCTCTTCTGTTGGCTTATCAGCAGACTTCTCTCGCTTAAAACAAGGCGGTTTCCCACTTGTGATTTTCCTTGCTGTAGTAGGCGTACTCATCCTGGTACAAAATGGTGTAGGGGTAGGTTTAGCCTCATTACTTGGCTTAGATCCGAAAATTGGCTTAATCACAGGTTCTATTACTCTAACAGGTGGTCACGGAACTGGGGCAGCTTGGGCAAAAGTATTTGCGGATAAATATGGCTTACAAGGCGTAATGGAAATGGCAATGGCATCTGCAACTTTTGGTTTGGTAGCTGGTGGTTTAATTGGAGGACCAGTCGCTCGTCGTTTAGTAAACAACTTGAAACGTGGCAAAAAAGTGGCATCAGTGAAAAAAGCGGATACATCTGATTCACAATACGATGGTGAAACCTTTGAAGAAAAAGATCATATGCGTTTTATTACTGCAAGTTCGACTATCGAAACTATGGCTCTCTTTGCAGCATGTTTAGCTTTCTCTTCAATTATGGCTGCACAATTCTCAGATTTAGGGTTGCCACAATTCGTATGGGCATTGGGTTTTGGTGTTATCTTACGTAATGTATTAACCAAAGTATTCAAATTCGATATGTTCGACCGTGCGATTGACGTATTTGGTAATGCTTCATTAAGTCTCTTCTTAGCGATGGCATTAATGAGCATCAAATTATGGGAATTAGCAGGTTTGGCAGGTCCAATGCTTATCATCCTAGTTGTTCAAACTATCGTCATGATTTTATACGGTTACTTCGTGACTTTCCGCATTATGGGGAAAGATTACGATGCTGCCATCTTAACAGCTGGTCACTGTGGCTTCGGTTTAGGTGCAACACCAACAGCGGTTGCAAATATGCAATCTGTAACACAAACCTTCGGACCTTCGCATAAAGCTTTCTTAATCGTACCGCTTGTAGGGGCTTTCTTTGTTGATATTATCAACTTGTTTGCGATTACTTGGTTTATTAATATGTTAGGTTAATTTTACTCATTGTAAATTGATTGATTATTTGAAAATGTCCTTATTACCAGTAATAAGGGCATTTTTCTTTATATCTTTTATCTATGAAACGTTTACAAGTTTAGTTATTCTCAAACCAACTCTCCAAAATCAAACAAGCCGAAATTGAATCCACTTTATCTTTTTTCAATGCTTTATAACCACCGCGAGCGAAAATCTCTGATTTTGCTTCAACCGTGGTTAAGCGTTCATCTTGCAATTCCACAGGTAAGTTAAAACGTCCATTTAAGCGATTCGCGAATTTTTTTGCTCGCTGTGTAAGCGGTTGTTCTGTACCGTCCATATTCAGCGGTAAGCCAACCACAAGCAGATCAGGTTTCCATTCTTGGATCACTTTGCCAATCATATCCCAATTCGGAATGCCATCTTGGGCTTTAAAGGATGGCAAACCTTGTGCTGTGCCCGTAATGCTTTGCCCCACGGCACAACCGATGCTATAAGTGCCAAAATCGAAGGCTAAAACGGTTTTTGTCATTGATATGATTCCTTATTTATTTCTATTTTTTCTAAGTAATTGTTTGTAATAATCCCAAGCAAAATATCGACCAGGATCTTGTTTTCGTCCTGGTGAAATATGCTGATGCCCTGTAATTCGCTCATCGGTAATAGCGGGGTAAGCGGTCTGAATTGCTTGGGTTAATGCAACTAAACTTTCATATTGAGCTTGGGTAAAAGGCTGATTGTTCGAACCTTCAAGTTCAATGCCAATTGAAAATTCATTGCACTTCTCGCGCCCTTCAAAATTTGATACCCCTGCATGCCAAGCCATATCGTTAAAATTCACATATTGGGTAATTTCGCCTTGTCGATTAATTAAGCAATGAGCAGAAACGCGTAAATCCTTGATTTCTTGGAAATAAGGATGCAGATTGGGATCAAGCTTCCCTTGAAAAAAATCATCAATGAAATGCTCGCCAAATTGCTCAGGCGGTAAGCTAATGTAATGAATGACCAAGAGCGAAATATCATCAATATTCGGGCGAGGGTTAAAATGAGGCGAAGGAACTTGCTTTTGATGAATCAAGCTGCCATTTTTTAAGGTTAAATCCATAGCGTTTTGTGGTAGAATCTTGCCGTTTAAAATAAATCAAATCGAGAGAGAAATGCTTAGCTATCGTCATAGTTTCCACGCTGGAAACCACGCAGATGTGCTTAAACACATTGTGCAACTTCTTATTTTACAGTCGCTCAAACAAAAAGAGAAAGGCTTTTTATATTTAGACACTCACTCTGGTACAGGGCGTTATAGCCTATTTAGTGCAGAATCAGAAAAAACGGGCGAATATTTAGAAGGAGTGGCGCGCCTTTGGGAACGTGATGATTTGCCTGAAGAAGTGGCCCTTTACATTGATGAGCTGAAAAAAATCAATCGTGGCGGTAAATTAAAATATTATGCAGGGTCACCATTGCTGGCAGTTAACCAACTTCGCCCGCAAGATCGTGCGATTTTAACTGAGCTTCATCCAAACGATTTTCCATTATTACGCCAAGAGTTTGCCAAAATAGAGAATGTGCAAACCAAGCGCGAAAATGGCTTCCAACAATTAAAATCAGCATTACCACCGAAAGAACGTCGTGGCTTTGTGCTTATCGACCCACCTTACGAGCTTAAAGAAGATTATGAATTAGTAGTGAAAGCAATCGAAGAGGGCTACAAACGTTTTGCAACAGGCGTGTATGCGATTTGGTATCCTGTGGTGCTTCGCCAACACACAAAACGTATCGTACGTGGCTTGCAAGAAACGGGCATTCGCAAGATTTTACAAATTGAACTTGCTGTTCGCCCAGATTCAGACCAACGCGGAATGACAGCAAGTGGAATGATTGTAATCAATCCACCTTGGCAGTTAGAAAGCCAAATGAAGAAAATTCTGCCTTATTTAACAGATGTGCTTGTGCCAGAAGGTACGGGTTCTTGGGCTGTTGATTGGATCACGCCAGAATAATCTTTCCCCCATCTTGGTTTTAACCGAGATGGGGATTTTTTTGTAAAAATTTTAGTAAAAACAACCGCTTGTAGGGTGTATGAACAAAGTTCACGTACATTTATCCAAACAAGTGTTTTTCATATAAAGCGAGGATATTATGCAACAATACAAACACGACTTTATTGAATTTGCACTCAGCCGCCAGGTGCTTAAATTTGGCGAATTTACCTTAAAATCAGGCAGAAAAAGTCCTTACTTTTTTAATGCAGGTTTATTCAATACAGGTCGAGATTTAGCTAAATTAGGCGAGTTTTATGCTCAAGCCATTCAAGCCTCAAAATTAGATTACGATGTGTTATTCGGCCCAGCTTACAAAGGAATCCCTATTGCAACAACGGTTGCTATTGCGCTAGCCAATCAATTTGATGTAGATAAGCCTTGCTGTTTTAACCGCAAAGAAGCAAAAGATCACGGCGAAGGCGGAAACTTAATTGGCTCACCGCTTAAAGGCAAAATTTTGTTGGTGGATGATGTAATTACTGCAGGTACTGCCATTCGGGAATCAATGGAGATTATCCAAGCAAGCCAAGCCGAATTAGCAGGCGTGTTAATTGCATTAAACCGTAAAGAAAAGGGCAAAGGCGAGCTTTCCGCTATTCAAGAAGTAGAACGTGATTATGGTTGCCAAGTATTCTCAATCGTAGATTTTGATGATCTAGTGCAATTTATCGAGAAATCGCCAGAATATGCCCCGTTCTTGCCTGCAATGAAGGCATATCGCGAACAGTATGGCATTTAGTTTATAAAATAAAGCTACTAATGCTTTGATCATTAGTAGCTTTACTAATTCAATGTTATTTAATGCGATCTTGTTCTATTCCATAAATCAGCATATTTTACAAATGTTGAATGCGCAGACAGAATAGCTAATAAGAAACCTTGTTTTCCATCTAAAAAACCAGCTTTGAGTAGATACATTTTCATAAAGCACCCTAAAGCATGCAGTACGCCACCCAATAAAGTTGCTTTTTTATTAGCCTTCTCTCGTTGCATTGCCCAAGCTTTTGCATATCCTGCAGATTTTACAAGATAATGATAAATGTCTTTATAAGTAAAATGTAATAAATCACCTTTAAGTTTTTTTACTTGTGCATCTTTAGGATAATGTACTTTTTCATGAACCAATTCATTACCATATTGAGCAAAATCAGTCGCATATAATCGAACAACATAGTCGGGATACCAACCAGAATGTCGAATTTGTCGCCCAAATACCTCGCTTAAGCGACTTACTTGGTATATTACATTTCTTTCGTTCTTTTCTACTGCTTGTAAAATACTATTTTTAAGTTCTGGGGTAACTCGCTCATCTGCATCAAGCCATAAAACATAATCACTTGTTACATATTGTTGCGCGAATTGACGCTGTTTACCAAAGCCTTGCCAATCGGTATTTATATAAAATTTTGCACCATATTGTTCAGCAATTTGCTGAGTATTATCGGTGCTACCACTATCTAAAATAATAATTTCATCTACCCAATCTTTTATTGTTTCAAGGCAGGCACTTAAATCTTGCTCTTCATTTTTTACAATCATTGCAACACTTAATGTTGGCATATCTGAATTCCTATGCTTAAAGTAATTTTGTCTATTCTATGCGATTGTTAAAACAAAAAAAAGAGATAGCAAAATTGAAGCCATCTCTGTTTTCTAATAAGCCTATGTTTATAGAGATATTGTCAATTTATGGTACGCTCGCAAGGCTTTTTCTTTCGCTTTTTCAGTATTCTTATCGCGAGCTAAAATCACCCCCATACGACGGTGACCATCTACGCTACCTTTACCAAATAAGCGAATATTGGTACCGCTCTCTTCTAACACTTTATCGAGATTGCCAAAAGCGACATTATCTGACTTACCTTCCACCACAATCGCTTTTGAAGCAGTAGGGCTAATTTGATAAATTTCAGGAATTGGTAGACCTAAAATCGCACGAGCATGCAAGGCAAACTGAGAAAGCTCTTGTGAAGCCATTGTGACCATGCCCGTGTCGTGTGGGCGAGGAGAGACTTCGTTGAAAATGATTTCATCACCACAAACAAAAAGTTCAACACCAAAAATACCACGACCTCCAAGAGCTGAAGTGATTTTCTCTGCCACTTCTTGGGCTTTGCGTTGGGCAGTTTCGCTCATTGCTTGTGGCTGCCAAGATTCTTGGTAATCGCCGTTTTTCTGAATATGCCCAATCGGTGCAAGAAATGATGTTCCGTGAATATGGCGTACTGTAAGTTGCGTGATTTCATAATCGAATTTGATAAAACCCTCCACAATCACACGACCGCCACCCGCACGACCACCTTCTTGAGCATATTGCCACGCTTGCTCAATTTGGTCAGCTGATTTGATAATCGATTGCCCGTGCCCCGAGGAAGACATAATCGGTTTTACCACACAAGGAATCCCGATTTCCGTAATCGCTTGTTGGAAAGCATCAAAATTATCCACAAAGCGATAAGGCGACGTTTTCAGTCCTAATTCTTCTGCAGCTAAACGACGAATGCCTTCACGGTTCATTGTTAGTTTTGTGGCCTTCGCTGTTGGAATAACGTTATATCCCTCACTTTCCAACTCAACTAAGGTATCAGTTGCAATAGCTTCCACTTCTGGCACAATAAAATCAGGCTTTTCTTGTCCCACTAATGCACGCAAAGCCTTCCCATCTAACATTGAGATAGTATATGCACGATGAGCTACTTGTTGAGCAGGAGCATTCTCATAGCGGTCAACTGCAATCACTTCCACGCCTAAGCGTTGAAGTTCAATCACAACTTCCTTGCCCAATTCGCCTGAGCCTAACATCATTACTTTAGTTGCATTCGGTCTTAACACTGTTCCGATTGTGGTCATTTTTTTGATCCTTTGGGGTAAAATAAAAGCAAACGTTTGCGTAAATTATACAGAAAAGCGATAAGATTTTGCAAAAGTTTTACAAAATCTTACCGCTTGAAAAGATGCTGATTACTCTATTGATTTTACCGCACTACTAATTGTCATCTTAATTTCTGCTGAAATCAGGCTTGAAATCAAATCTTCAATTGCTTCGATTTTCGCTTTATTGGCCTTACCTTCTGAATCAAAGTAACCTTCTACTTTTAATGCTGAAGTAAAGGTTGAGAACAACGCTTTATCGAAGAATTCTGGTGCGTTGATTCCGTGTAGCACTGATAAACGTTGAGCAATTGAGCGGCTTTCTTTTTCTAACTCGCCACGTGAGATTTCAGGGCGATCAAGCAAAATATTTAAGCCGATAAAATAGCGTTGTAACAATTCACGTACACCATTGCTGTGCAATTGTAATGAGCGTAAATGAGCTGGATTGATTTTAAAGACTTCGCTTTCGCTTTTTACTAATTGTTGGCGAGTAAATTCGTTTAGAATCAACTCAATTTGGGTACGAAGTTCTGTTTCGTTAAAGCGTAAGAAAAGTTCTGCTTTTAAGAACGGATAAATTTGCTGTACCGTTTTAACGATTAGATCTTTCGACACCGCTTCTAAGTGTAAAATCACGCTTGCGACTAAAGATGGCAATACAAAAAAATGTTGAATATTATTGCGATAGTAAGTCATCAATACTGCCGATTCTCGATCTAAGCGGATAAGTTCACCAAAATTATCTTTTTCTGCGGTAACGCCTGAACGCGGTAGTTTTAATACATGCTCAAGCATCGCCTCCGCAGAGTCTGTTGGTAATGTCATATCTTCAGAATAAGGTACATTGCGGAATAATTGCATGTAACTTTCGACTTGTTCAATCAACTGTTCACGTGTTAACGCTCGTTGACGAGAAGCAAGTAAGGCAGAGCCGATCAGGTTTTTCGCATTGACCGCTGCAGCCTTATTGATATTAACCATCACTTCTTTAGCAATGCGATCGACGGCATCATTTAACCATTTTGCACGCCCGTCTTCGCTTGGCTCACGCCATTCTGGGAAATATTGGTTTAAATAATGGTTAATTTGAATCGGTTCACCGAAATTGACATAACCTTGCCCTAAGTTTTTCAATTTTTTAATGACACGAAGTACTAAACCTGCATTTTCTTTCTCTTTTGCAGCACCACGTAATTCTTTGGCGTAGGTATCCACTTCTAGCACGTGCTCATAACCGATATAAACAGGCACAATGCTGATTGGACGTGTTAAGCCACGTTGTAAGGCTTGAATAGTCATTGACATCATTCCCGTTTTTGGCTCAAGTAAGCGCCCAGTGCGAGAGCGCCCACCTTCGATAAAATATTCGACCGAATAACCACGATAGAAAAGCTCTGCTAAATATTCGCGGAAAATGGTGGAATATAAGCGGTTACCTTTAAATGTGCGGCGAATAAAAAACGCTCCCCAGCTGCGGAAAATCGAACCAACAGGGAAAAAATTGAGGTTAATTCCTGCTGCAATATGTGGTGGCACTAAGCCTTGATGGTAAAGCAAGTAAGAAAGCAACAGATAGTCCATATGGCTACGGTGACAAGGCACATAGACGATTTCGTGTCCTTCTAATGCGAGTTTACGCACACGCTCACTGTTTTCAACATTGATGCCTTGATAGAGCTTATTCCAAAGCCAGCTTAACAGACGATCTGCCACACGTAAGCTATCGTGTTTGACATCGGCTGCAATTTCATCAAGCATTTTTGCAGCTTCAGCACGTGCTTTTTCAAGCGGAATTTTTTTATTTTCTGCTTCATCTGCAATCGCTTTTTTCAATACATCAGAATCAAGCAATTTGTTGAACATCGCTTGGCGATCAGGTAGTTGTGGGCCCATTGCTGAGTAACGTTGTTTTGCAAAGTGCATACGAGCAATGCGAGCCAATTTACGTGCTAATTGTTCATCTGCATTTTGATTTGCAACCATCTCATTTAAAGAGACCGCTTGTGAGAAGCGCACGAAATTATCACGCCCATACCAAAGGATCGAGAAAATACGTGAAAATGCACCTAATGCACGTAAACTTGGTGCTTTCTCTTTACCTGGTGCACGTCCCCAAAGAACAGAAACAGGGATAAGTTGCACATCTAAATTGATATCTTTTTTATGTAAATCTAAATAGCGATGAATGGTAGCAACAGTTTCGCTTTTTGCTTCTTTTGATTTAAAAATACGGCGATCTTCGTTTAAAAAGACAAAACGTGGCAATGAAATACCATTGATCACATTTTGTTCTAACGGATCAGGCAAGCTCAAACTACGGCAGTTTCGCTGCAAAATCAGAAGATCTGATTGTGAAGTGTAAGGTAAAACGTAAATCAATGGCTGTTCACGATTAAGTGCTAATTCGGTAATCGGATCGGTTGGAATAGATCGTGATTTTACCAGCAAAGAAAGCGGTAAATTCAGCAATTTACGGTATAAATTAAGCAAAATTGACATTGGATTATCCTTTGATTTATTTTGTCAAACTAGGGGCTGTTAATAATTCATTTCGCATTTGAATTATCGACAGCCCCTAACCTATTTTATCACAAAATTTCAAAAAAATTAGTTACAAATCATAGCTTACTGTATATAATGCCAAATATTATGTATAAAAGACCAGAGAGGATAAAATGGCACGTAAACAATTAACAGAACGCCAGCAAGAAATCTTTGATTTTGTTAAAAATCATATCTCAACGACTGGGATGCCCCCAACTCGTGTGGAAATTGCACGTGAAATCGGTTTTAAATCGCCTAATGCTGCAGAAGAGCACTTAAAAGCTTTAGCGCGTAAAGGCTATATTGAGATGCTTTCAGGCACATCTCGCGGTATTCGTATTTTGGTAAACGATGAAGAAGCGGCAAATGAAGATAGTTTACCGTTGATTGGTCGTGTAGCTGCAGGTACGCCAATTGAGGCGATTGAACATATTGAAGATCATTATCCTGTAAGCGGGACAATGTTCAACCCAACCGCGGATTATCTGCTTCGCGTGAATGGAAATTCAATGGAGAATATCGGCATTTTAGATGGCGATTTATTAGCCGTACATAAAACTAAAATTGCGAAAAATGGACAGGTTGTTGTAGCTCGCGTGGATGATGAAGTGACGGTAAAACGCCTTGAGAAAAAAGGTAATTTAATCTACCTTCATCCTGAAAATGATGAGTTAGAAGCGATTGTGGTTGATCCTCGTCTTGAATATATTGAGATTGAAGGAATTGCTGTTGGTGTCATTCGTAGCAACGCTTGGATGTAGTTTGAAGCCGATATTTTTGTAATGAATTTAGCCAAACTTCCTACTTCTGAAGCAGAGCTGTTAGCCAATGCGAATTGGTTAGCAGGTTTTCGATTGGGCGAAATTGCCGAAATCTTGCAAATACCCGTGCCAAAAGATTTAAAACGCGATAAAGGCTGGGTTGGGCAATTGATTGAAACGGCACTTGGGGCAAATGCAGGATCGAAAGCGGAGCAAGATTTTGTACATTTAGGCATAGAGCTCAAAACGATTCCGATTAACGTACAAGGCGAACCGTTGGAAACAACCTTTGTAAGCCTTGCCCCACTTATACAAAATAATGGCATCACGTGGCAAAGTTCGCACGTGCGACATAAATTACAAAAAGTGTTGTGGATTCCTGTTGAAGGTAGCCGAGATATCCCACTTGCAGAACGGCATATCGGGCAACCGATTTTGTGGCAACCATCTTCCGAACAAGAGCAGCAACTTCAGCAAGATTGGGAAGAGTTGATGGAATTGATTGTATTAGGACAATTGCACAAAATTAATGCTACTTTAGGAGAGGTTTTACAACTTCGTCCTAAAGGCAGAAATAGCAAAGCGCTTGCCAATGCAATAAATGAACAAGGGCAGCCTATTCAATCCTTGCCGTTAGGTTTTTATTTGAGAAAGCAATTTACTCGACAAATCTTGCAACAATTTTTGATTGCACATGACAAAAGCCAATAATTAAAGCGGTTGCTGAGTTTGTCAGTGCATTAACTTTACCATCATATAACAAGATTATGTTACTTATTGATTTAAAAGACAAAGAACTCTCCCAAGAAGAAGTTGAATTATTAGAACACCCCTTGGTTTCTGGTTTAATTCTGTTTAGCCGAAATTTTCACGATAAACAACAAGTCCAAGCCTTGATTAAAGATGTTCGCCAACAGGTGAAAAAGCCACTTTTGATTACCGTCGATCAAGAAGGCGGACGAGTGCAACGTTTCCGAGAGGGTTTTACACAACTCCCCGCAATGCAATCTTTCTCTCATTTTGCTCAAAGCGAACAAGAAACCAAGCAGCTTGCGTATGAAGCAGGTTGGGTAATGGCGAGCGAAATGTTTGCTTTAGATATTGATTTAAGTTTTGCGCCTGTATTGGATTTAGGGCATCAAAGTAAGGCAATTGGTGATCGTGCTTTTTCGCAAAATATCCACGAATTACTACCGCTTGCAGAACGCTTTATTGATGGAATGCAAGCTGTTGGAATGGCAACCACAGGCAAACATTTTCCAGGGCATGGGCACGTTTTAGCTGACTCACATTTAGAAACCCCATTTGATGATCGCCCAAAATCGGTTATTTTTGAGCAAGATATTCAGCCATTTAAACATCTGATTGCGAAAAATAAACTCTCTGCGATTATGCCTGCGCACGTAATTTATACTCAATGTGATAGCCAACCTGCTAGCGGTTCAAATTATTGGCTAAAAGAGGTTTTACGTCGGCAATTGAGTTTTAATGGCGTGATTTTCTCCGACGATTTAGGTATGAAAGGGGCTGGATTTATGGGCAATTTTGTTGAACGCGCAGAAAAAGCGATTTCAGCAGGTTGTGATTTATTACTGCTTTGTAATGAACCTGAAGGTGTGGTACAGGTGTTGGATAATTTAAACTATCAACCTACTCAAGCACAGAAAGAACGCTATATTAGCTTGATGAAACGCAAGCATATCAGTTGGTCTGATTTAGAAAAAAATCGTGACTATTTGCAAGCCTCTGCTCGTTTGAGTGAATGGCAGCAAAAATGGCTTGAATGGAAGGCTCTTAATAATTGATGATGAACTTAAATTGCCAACATTTTACCCAACAACAATGTCGTTCTTGCCAATGGCTTGAAAAGGACAAATTTGAGCAAATTTCGCTAAAAGAAGAGGATCTCAAGCGGTTGATTTCACCTTTTATTTTGCAAAATCAGACAGAAATACTACCGCCTGTAATGTCGGAGATTTCACACTTTCGTAATAAAGCCAAAATGGTCGTCAGTGGCAGCGTAGAACGTCCGATTTTAGGCTTATTGAAAGATCAGAACGGCCCGCAAAGTGGCGTGGATTTAACCGATTGCCCACTGTATGCCAAAGGCATTGAAACACTTTTTCCAATTTTAAAAGATTTTATCGGGCGAGCGGGATTAGTACCTTATAACATTGCAAAGAAAAAAGGGGAGTTGAAATATATTCTGATTACTCAAAGCCAAGCGAATCAATCGATAATGTTGCGTTTTGTGCTTCGTTCAACGCAAAAACAGCCGCTTGTAGAGCGAGAATTGCCTGTATTGTTAACAAAATTGCCAGCCAATTCGGTAATTAGTTTAAACATTCAGCCACAGCACGCTGCGATTTTAGAAGGCGAAACAGAAATCTTTCTTACAGAACAAACAACGATTGAGGAGAATTTTAACGGCATTCCGCTTTTTATTCGTCCGCAAGGTTTTTTCCAAACAAATCCGCTTGTTGCCAGCCAGCTGTATAAAACCGCGCAAGAATGGGTAAAAAATTTACCTATTCAGCACTTTTGGGATCTGTTTTGTGGAGTAGGAGGATTTGGGCTACATTGTGCTTACGCATTACAAGAAAAAAATCCGACCGTTTCCCTCAAGGGGATTGAGATTTCTGCCTCTGCCATTGCTAGTGCAACAAAATCGGCTGAAAAGTTAGGGCTTGATAATGTCTCTTTTGCATCACTGGATTCAGCGCAATTTGCTATTCATGCTGATAAAGAACCAAGTCAGCCCGATTTAGTGATTGTAAATCCACCAAGGCGAGGAATTGGGCAGGCATTGAGTGAATATTTAAACGAGCTTGCTCCACCATATTTAATTTATTCCAGCTGTAATGCTCAAACAATGGCAAAAGATTTTGAGGCATTAACGAACTATGCATTATGCAAGGTACAACTCTTTGATATGTTTCCGCATACTGCCCATTATGAGGTTTTAACCTTATTGGCTAAAAAATAGAATTTTATCTCACTCTTTTGCGGTAGGCTTACCGAAAAATCGGAAAAGTTGCTATAATATTGAGGATTTATAGTATTAGATCAAATTAGCTGCAAATAAAATGAACTAAATCATCTTTTTGCAAGACAAACTAAGCAAATATCCTTACTATATCCCTATTCTTTTTTTCAATCTCAATTAGAGGAATATCAACAATGGCTAAAATTGTAAAAGTAATTGGTCGTGAAATCATCGACTCTCGTGGTAACCCAACAGTTGAAGCAGAAGTTCACTTAGAAGGTGGCTTCGTAGGTCTTGCAGCAGCTCCATCTGGTGCATCAACTGGTTCTCGCGAAGCATTAGAGTTACGTGATGGCGATAAATCACGTTTCTTAGGTAAAGGCGTATTAAAAGCGGTTTCAGCAGTAAACAATGAAATTGCGAACGCTATCGTTGGTAAAGATGGTTCTGCACAAGCTGAAATCGACCAAATTATGATCGACTTAGATGGTACAGAAAACAAATCTAAATTTGGTGCAAACGCAATCTTAGCAGTTTCATTAGCAACGGCTAAAGCAGCAGCAGCATCTAAAGGTTTACCACTTTACGCTTACATTGCAGAATTAAATGGCACTCCAGGAATTTATTCTATGCCATTACCAATGATGAACATCATCAATGGTGGTGAACATGCAGATAACAACGTTGATATCCAAGAATTTATGATTCAACCAGTAGGTGCAAAAACTTTACGTGAAGCATTACGCATCGGTGCTGAAGTATTCCACAACTTAGCTAAAGTATTAAAATCTAAAGGTTTAAATACAGCTGTAGGTGATGAAGGTGGTTTTGCACCTAACCTTGCATCTAATGCAGACGCTTTAGCATGCATCAAAGAAGCCGTTGAAAAAGCAGGTTACGTTTTAGGTAAAGATGTCACTTTAGCGATGGACTGTGCATCTTCTGAGTTCTACAACAAAGAAACTGGCAACTACGAGTTAAAAGGCGAAGGCAAAACTTTCACTTCTCAAGAGTTCACCCACTACCTTGAAGGCTTAACCAAAGAGTATCCAATCGTTTCTATCGAAGACGGTCAAGATGAATCAGACTGGGATGGTTTTGCATACCAAACTAAAGTATTAGGTGACAAAATTCAATTAGTTGGTGACGACTTATTCGTAACTAATACTAAGATCTTAAAAGAAGGTATCGAAAAAGGTATCGCAAACTCTATCTTAATCAAATTCAACCAAATCGGTTCTTTAACTGAAACTTTAGCAGCAATCAAAATGGCTAAAGATGCAGGTTACACAGCGGTAATCTCACACCGTTCTGGTGAAACCGAAGATGCAACTATCGCAGACTTAGCGGTAGGTACAGCAGCAGGTCAAATCAAAACTGGTTCAATGAGCCGTTCAGACCGTATTGCGAAATACAACCAATTAATCCGTATCGAAGAAGCATTAGAACGTGCAGGCACTCCAGCCCCGTTCCTTGGCTTAAAAGCGGTTAAAGGCCAAGCATAATTCAAACTTTGATTAAAGCTGATTAGCTTAAAAAATGCCACAGTTTTCTGTGGCATTTTTTCTATCTTTTTTGCTATTGTGAGGAAAACAGAATGTTATATTCCGTATTAACTGACCAAATATTATTAGGTGAAGGCTATCGTAATGGGGCTCATTCCACGCAGCACGAACATTTAGTCGTAATGTTTGAAGATGATGGCGAAACAGGCTATTTTTATGCGATGGATTTACACCAAACGGAGCAACCGATTGTTGATAGTCTGTTTGTTTACAACGTAAGTGATATTGACCAGAACAGCCTAAAAGAACCACGCCGATTAGAAATTTGTTGGTCTGAAGATGGCTATCAAGCCTTTTTATTGATTAACGGCTACCCGCACGCCGTGTTTGATTTCCATCAATTTGTGGGTTACAGCCACACCAAATTCCCGCAACCAGATTTAAGCAGCATGTGGGTGCATAAAGAAACCACCAACGAGCATGTTGAGAAGTGGTTGGGGTAAACATAAAGAGGCATAGTCAAATGACTATGCCTCATTCAGATTAAACCTACTTAATCTTCTTAAAACAAGCGGTCAATTTCGCAAAATCTTTTACGCCTTTGCTGCTTTCCACGCCTGAGTTTAAATCCAAGCCCAAGCAGCCTTGTTGGAGTGCTTGCCCGATATTTCCTGGACTAATACCGCCTGCTAATAACGATTTCGCTTTAATATTCTCAGGAATGATCGACCAATCAAAGGCTTTGCCTGTACCGCCTTGTTGATTGCCTGATTTGCTATCAAGTACAAAGCGGTCGATTTGCGGGTTATCATCAATTGTCACATTTTCAGCATTCAGATCAATAGAAACAGCTTTCCAAATTTGGACTTTACCTTCCAAACTCTGATGTAGTTTGTTGATGTAACGTTCGTCTTCATTGCCGTGCAGTTGCACCGCAAAGAGTTCAAGCTGTTTTGCAATTTTCTCAACAAAATCAACCGCTTGATTTTGGAATACACCTACATAGCGAAGGGGGGCATTCACGACCAACTCTTGAGCTTGACGAAGCGAGAGTTGGCGAGGTGAACCTTCGGCAAAGATCAAACCACCGTAAAGCCCACCAAGCTGATAAACGGCTTTCACATCTTGCGGTCGGGTTAATCCACACACCTTGTTTTCGCCGAAAATAATCGCACGCACTGCATTGTTTAGATCTGAACTTCCCATTAAGCTACTGCCGATTAAAAAAGCGTGTGCATAATGCTGGATTTTTTGCACTTGGCGGTGGCTATACACGCCCGATTCAGAGATTAAACGAACGTCAGCAGGAATGCGGTCGCGGTATTTTTCCACCAAACGCACAATCCGATTCATATCAATAGTAAGTGTATGTAAATCGCGGTTGTTTACGCCAATGATTTTTGCCCCAAGTGCTAAAGCTCGTTCGAACTCTTCCTCTGTGCTAGTTTCCGTCAGCACGCCCATTCCCAACGAGTGAGCAAGATTGGCAAGCTCAGTGTAAGTGGCATCATCAACCACAGAAAGCATCAGCAAAATCGCATCCGCATTGGAATAGCGAGCAAGATAAACTTGATATGTCGAGATCATAAAATCTTTACATAAAATCGGCTGCGTAGTTTGCTGTTTGACTTGGTTGATGTAGCGGAAATCACCTTGGAAATATTGCTCATCAGTGAGCACTGAAATGGCTGAGGCATAGTGTTTATAAACATTAGCAATAGCGTCTAAATCAAATTCGGCACGAATTAGCCCTTTAGACGGAGAAGCTTTTTTGCATTCTAAAATATAAGCGGGCTGATTGTGTGAACCTTTTGCTAGTTCCCCGTAGAAATTGCGGTCGCTTGGTTTGATATGTGGAAGAATTTGCTCAAGGGGTAATTCTTTTTGTTTATTTTCTACCCAGATTGCTTTATCTTGCACAATTTTTTGAAGAATAGTCTGTTGATTGGTTTGCATATTTACCTTCTGTTGTTCGTCATAATTAGATTTTTACAAAAAGTTTACTCTAAGCTGTCCAAAATAGGAAGAAAATAGCCTAAAATACCGCATTTAATTCAATAGATTTTTGATAATGAAAACCAAAATTAGACAACATTTAACCGATTTACAAATCGCAATGCGAATCCACAAAGTTTGGGAAACTACTCCGCCTTCTGAGGAAGCTTTAGCAAATCCGCAGCCTTTCTGTATTGAAACGCTCACACCAACGCAATGGCTACAATGGATTTTTATCCCGCGTATGCACGCCCTGTTAGATAGCGATGCGGATTTACCACGCAATTTTTCCATTACACCTTATTTAGAAGAAGCCTTAAAAGAAGAAGGCTACTTAAAGGCAATCCACTCTCCCGTCTTGCAAATTGAGTTGTTGTTAAAAGATTGATATGGAATTAGAGATTTTATATCGCGATGAGGAGCTAATTGCGATTAGCAAGCCTGCGGGAATGCTGGTGCATCGCAGTTGGTTAGACAAAGCAGAAACGGTATTTGCAATGCAAACCTTACGGGATCAAATTGGTCAGCACGTTTTTCCACTGCACCGTTTAGATCGTCCTACTTCAGGCGTATTGCTATTTGCTTTGAATAGCAAAATGGCGAAAACTATGTGTGAATTATTCGAAAATCATCAAATGGAAAAAGGTTATTTGGCGGTGGTTCGAGGTTATTTGCAAGGACAAGCGAGAGTGGACTATCCACTCAAAGTGATTTTAGATAAAGTGGCGGATAAATTTTCTCAAGAAAAGGAAGCACAAGAGGCGATAACCGACTATCAAGGTTTAGCAACGGTGGAAATGCCATATCCTGTGGGTAAGCATCAAACGGCACGTTATTCATTGGTCGAACTTTTCCCGCAAACGGGGCGAAAACATCAGCTAAGACGGCACTTGAAGCATCTTTTCCACCCGATTATGGGCGATACTAAATATGGTGACTTACATCAAAACCGTGCCTTAAGTGAACACTCAGGCATAAATCGATTGATGTTACATTCGCATTTTTTGCGTTTCGCTCATCCGAAAACTTCGCAAAAAATCACGATAACAGCACCGCTTGATGACCAATGGCAAAGGCTTTTTCAGTTCTTTAATTGGAATTGTACTGATTTTTAATTAGACAAAAAGAGAAACAAAATGGATAATGCACTACTTTCATTAACGCATGAGCAACAGCAAGAAGCGGTTGAAGAAATCCAGAAACTTGCAAAGCAAGGCATCAGTATGGGACAAGCAATTCAAATTGTTGCGAATCAGTTAAGAGAAAAATATCAACAAAATCAATTAGATCAAACGGAGAAAACCAAATGAAAAAAATGATGATTGCAACATTAGCACTTATTTCTGCCAGTGTAATGGCTGCACCTAAAACAGAAACCACATCTACTACTAAAGATCCAATAAATGGCCAGCCTGCAGTCGTTTTAAATGTGTATGATGTTAGCTCAAAATCACCTCGCCTTATAAAAGGAACTCAAATTTCAAGAAGTCAAAATCAACAACTTTGTTGGAGCTCTCTCAATGTGCCATTAACAGGCAGAGTACGCATTGCTGAAGCATTTTATGCACCAGCACCAACCAATTTCGCCTCTGAAGGAATGAGTGTTACTGCATCAGAAGACAAAAAAGAGTTCTTAATTGTTGGTGATGTGATTGCAAAAGATAAAGAAAATATTACCCGCTGTTGGAAATTTGGTAAATCAGATCCAATTGGTAAATATGGAATGGAAGTGCAAATTGGTAGCTATGTATTTAGAAACCTTGCATTTGAAGTAGTAAAATAGACATTATCAAAATTACTGTAAAAAGTGGATAAAGTTGAATTAATCACTTTATCCACTTTTTTCATCAATATAATAACACTCTAAAATATTTTCCCATCGCTGATCATCCCTCAAAACTATACCAGTTCTTACCGCTTCTTCTGAATTATTTCCGCAACGACTGATACAGCTTATCCGTTAGCATCGCTCCCGCCATAGCTAATGTTAATGGCATCAAAAATTCTGCTTTTCCACGCGTCAGTTCCAGCAAGAAAATAATCGCAGTGAGTGGTATTTTCTGCATAATGCCTAAGAAGGCACAAGCCCCGATAATCGCTGCACCTTGTAAAGAACGATTTTTCTCATTTTTCGTTTAAAGCAGAAATATGCTACACTTGCCGCCCATTTTGCAAGGAAATATTATGAACTACCAGGATAAATCTCTTTCTGCCCTCAAGCTTGGGCAAAAAACCGAATACAAAAGCCAATATGATGCTTCACTTTTGCAACCCGTGCCACGCAGATTAAATCGTGAAAGTTTGGGGATTGTAGAAGATCAGCCTTTCAATCAAGGGGCTGATGTTTGGACTTGCTATGAACTTTCGTGGTTGAATCCAAACGGCTTGCCACAAGTAGCCATTGCGGATGTTGCGATTGATTTTAAAAGCGAAAATTTAATCGAATCAAAGAGCTTTAAACTCTATTTAAACAGCTTCAACCAAACTAAATTTGCTTCAATCAAAGAGGTTGAAGAGACAATTGCAAAAGATTTAAACCAATGTGCAAGCGGTCAAGTTTCGGTAAAAATTCACAAATTAGCTGATTACACTAACCAACCAATTATGAATTTTGCTGGCGATTGCATTGATGAGCAAGAGATTCAAATCGACAGCTACGCATTTTCGAATCAATATTTAGAAAATGTTGCAGAAGGCGACATAGTAGAGGAGACGCTAGTTAGCCACTTGTTGAAGTCTAATTGCTTGATTACCTCACAGCCAGACTGGGGTAGTGTGCAAATTCATTATGTTGGCAAGCAGTTAAATCGTGAAAAACTTTTGCGATATTTAGTCTCTTTCCGTGAACACAATGAGTTCCATGAGCAATGTGTAGAGCGAATTTTTACGGATTTAATGCAATTCGCAAAACCTGAAAAACTTACCGTTTATGCTCGCTATACTCGGCGCGGTGGATTAGATATTAACCCATTCCGTTCTAATTTTGAGAGTGTTCCTGCGAATTTGAGAATGGCGAGACAGTAATCAATAAGCAAAAGAAAGGCTGATAATTTAATATTATCAGCCTTTTTGTCTACTATGCGACAATTTTCATTACGTCTCTTTTTTAAATAAACTTAACAAAAATAGCACTCCAGCACACACCACTACTGATGGCCCTGCGGGGGTGTCTTTAATCCCTGAAAGTAGCAGTCCGAAAGAGACCGCAATAATGCTAAAAATAATGGCATAAACAACCATTGCTTCTGGTGTACGAGCGAAACGCCTTGCTGTGGCAGATGGAATGATTAAGAGTGAGGTGATAATTAACGCCCCAACAAATTTCATACTCAAAGCAATTGTTAATGCTGTAAGGAGCATCAGTAATAATCGCACGCGAGCAACATTCAATCCTTCCACTTGCGCCAATTCTGGGCAAATGGTAATAGAAAGTAATTTAGACCAGAAGATGGCTAAAATTCCACCAATGATAACCACACCAATACCGATAAAAATCACATCGTTAAAATTAATTGCAAGCAGATCGCCAAAGAGATAAGACATTAAATCTACGCGGACATTATCAAGCAAACTAATCGTAATCACGCCAAGGGAAAGACTGCAATGAGCGATAATACCAAGCACGGTATCAACTGAATAGTTAGTTTTATGCTCAAGCCAAACTAAAGCCATTGCGAGTATAACCGTCATCACAATCACGGCAATATAAGGATCAATCTCAAGGAAGATGCCAAGTGCGACGCCAAGTAATGCGGAGTGAGAAAGCGTATCGCCAAAATACGCCATTTTCCGCCAAACAACAAAAGCACCAAGCGGTGCAGTAATCAGTGAGAGTAATAAGCCTGCAAGCCAGGCAGGAAGTAGAATATCAAGCATAATGTTACAGGCGGTCGAATTTGCAAATATTTCTGCAAATCCCACCACTTTCCTCTATTTATATTGGACTATCTATATCGTTTTTGTGGGCTTTGAATATCTTGTGCCTTCAGCCACGCCATTTTTTCTTTAATCTGTTTTTCCATTCCGCGTTCAGTTGGGAAGTAAAATTCCGTGTCCTTCAACTCAGGCGGGAAATAATTTTCGCCTGCAGCATAAGCATTCGGTTCATTATGAGCATAACGATACTCATCGCCGTAACCAAGTGATTTCATCAACTGTGTTGGTGCATTACGTAAATGCTCTGGCACATCATAATCTTTCACCTCTTTTGCCAAACGTTTTGCCTCATTGAACGCCGTATAAACTGCATTGCTTTTGGGGGCAACAGCCAAATAAATAACCGCTTGTGCAATAGCTCGCTCGCCCTCATAAGCTCCTACTCTGGTATAGCAATCCCAAGCGTTAATCGCAATTTGCATCGCACGTGGATCGGCATTCCCAATATCTTCAGAGGCAATGGCTAATAATCGGCGTGCAACATAAAGTGGATCACCGCCTGCAGTTAAAATGCGGGCATACCAATATAATGCACCATCAGGCGAAGAGCCTCGAATAGATTTGTGTAGTGCTGAAATTAGATCGTAATAGCGATCACCACCTTTATCAAAACGGGCTTGTCGTTCGCCTAGAATTTCTGTTAACAAGGATTTATTGAGTAACTTGCCTTTTGCGGTCGTTTCCGCCATATCTGACATCAGCTCTAAGCAATTCAACGCATAACGTGCATCGCCATTCACATAATCGGCAAGTAAATCAAGTACTTCATCTTCAAGCACAAAAGTCTCGTTGCCCAAGCCGCGCTCTTTATCGGTCAAAGCTTGCTCTAATACACTTAGAATATCTTGCTTTTGAAGTGGTTTGAGAATGTAAATTCGAGCCCGAGAAAGCAAGGCATTATTTAATTCAAAGGATGGATTTTCGGTTGTTGCACCAATAAAAATAATCGTGCCATCTTCAATATGGGGCAAAAACGCATCTTGTTGGCTTTTATTAAAACGATGCACTTCATCCACAAACAGCACTGTTCTTCTACCTGTTTGCTGATTTAATTTTGCTTTATCAATGGATTCACGTATCTCTTTAATACCAGACGTTACCGCTGAAATACGCTCTACTTCTGCATTTAAATGGTGTGCAATAATCTCTGCTAATGTGGTTTTACCCGTGCCAGGGGGGCCCCAGAAGATCATTGAATGAGCTCGTTGCATTGCAATCGCTTTTTGCAGTGGCTTGCCTTCGCCAATTAGGTGCGATTGTCCGCGATATTCTGTCAGCGTACGAGGGCGCATTCGGGCTGAAAGCGGTCTAAAATCTTCAGTAAAATCAAAAGAGAAAGTGCTCATTTTTTCCTCTAACGTAAGCGTAATTGACGGCGAATTTGTCGCATCAGCAAGAACACCCAAGGCCAGAGAATGCCGCTAATTACAGCACCGATAATTTCTTGGCTATTGAACGTTGCAGAATGTAAAAGTACACCAATTAAATAGATAAAAATACGAATGGCAATAATATAAGCAATTACAATCACGCCTTGTAGCCAAAGAGAGAGATTTCGTAAAATAAGATGGTGTTTTGCTACAAAATAGATCGCTATAGAAAGCACAAATGCATGAACACCAAGCACTGAGCCTAAAATCAGATCCCAAATAATCCCTGCAACAAAAGCCGTGCCCACACTAACTTTATCAGGCAGTGCCAATGCCCAATAAATCAACACGAGAATAAGCCAAGAAGGGCGGAAACCTTGTAAACCAACAGGCCAAGGCATAATTTCTAAAATAAGGGCGACCACAAAAATAAACGCCAACACAATGATTTGGAAAAGTGGATGCTGTCGCATTATTCCGCTCCTTGTTCAGTATGATGTTCTTGCTCTTGCACTGCTTCTGGTTGAGCTGCTGGATTGTCCGAGGCTTCATCCGTTTGATCGATCACCTCTGGTTTTTCTTCTGGTTTATCTTCAACCTGCTCTTTCTTATTCGTTAAATTACGCAAGCGATCAATTGGGCTAACGCTACGGCGACGCTCTTCAACCACCTCTCGTACTTCTTGAGGAGAAAGGGCTTGAGCTTTACGCATTTCATCGTTAATTGGCCAAAGTAACAGCAAGTAACGCAAGCGGTCTAAAGAAGCAAGCGGTTTTGCAATAATACGAGCAAATTGGCTTTTGATATCATTGGTTACACTTTCTACAATTGCTACGGGATAACCTTCTGGAAAGCGACCACCTAAGCCAGAGGTAACAAGCACATCACCTTTTACAATATCGGTTGAACGAGGCAGATTATCAATAACAAGCTCGTCATTATGCCCCGTGCCATTTGCGATACCTCGCACATCATTACGCAATACCTGCACAGGTACGGCGTGCGTGATGTCGGTAATTAGCAACACTCGACTCATATTTTCACCCACCGAGATCACCTGTCCTACAACACCACGCTCATCAATCACAGCCTGCCCAACATAAGCACCTGTTTTTTGCCCTTGATTGATAACAACTTGCTGGCGATAAGCATCCATCTCTGAGGTTAAAACTTCCGTGATTTTCTTATATTCATCTTGACGCAATGGTGAGCCTAACAGCAAACGCAGACGTTGGTTTTCAACTTTTAGCTGATCGAGTAACAACAAATCGGCGTTTTTCTCGCGAAGTTGCTCTTTTAACACCTTGTTTTCAAGCTGTAATTTATTGGTATCAATAAAATTATCACTGATGCCATCTAACACAGAACGGGGAGTATTGGCAAAATAGTACAAGCCGCTCACGGCAGTTTCGAGCATATTACGGATTTGGATCATCGCACTGCTTCGACCATCGAGAACAATCAGCGTGATTGAAATGCAAATTGCAAAGAAGAGGCGAACCCCTAACGAGGGTGTTTTCGCAAAAATTGGCTTCATAGAGTTGCTAATAAAATGAAAAGGGTTAGGATTAAATAGAAAATGGACATAAACTGATGTCCATTTCTATTTTAAATGATTAGCCGATATTACTCATCGTGGCTGAAAACATCGCCGCCATGCATATCGATCATATCTAACGCTTTACCACCACCGCGAGCCACACAAGTTAATGGTTCTTCAGCAGTCACCACCATCACGCCTGTGCAGTCAGATAACAAGCGGTCTAAATTTTTCAATAAAGCACCACCGCCCGTTAATACCATACCACGTTCGAAAATATCTGCAGCTAATTCTGGTGGACATTGTTCTAATACCGCTTTGACTGCATCCACAATACCCGTTAATGGCTGTTCAATGGCTTCTAATACATGTTTTGAGTTTAAAGTGAATGTACGTGGTGCACCTTCGGCAAGGTTATGACCGTGTACTTCCATCTCTAAAATATCATCATCATTTTCAATTTTCGCTGTTGCGATCTCTTTTTTGATACGTTCTGCGGTAGCCTCACCAATCGCTGAACCGAAATGACGGCGCACATAAGCAACAATCGCTTCATCTAATTTATCGCCTCCAATACGCACAGAACTTGAGTACACAATACCGTTTAATGAAAGCACAGCCACTTCGGTTGTACCGCCACCAATATCAATAACCATCGAACCGGTTGCTTCGTGAACAGGTAAACCTGCACCAATTGCTGCCGCCATAGGCTCTTCAATTAAATAAACTTCACGAGCACCTGCACCAATTGCAGACTCTTTAATCGCACGGCGTTCAACCTGCGTTGCACCTGCTGGCACACACACCAATACACGCGGGCTAGGACGCATAAAATTATTGCTGTGCACTTGTTTAATGAAATGCTGTAACATTTTTTCTGTTACAAAAAAATCAGCAATTACGCCATCTTTCATCGGACGAATCGCCATAATACTTTTTGGCGTACGACCAAGCATCAATTTTGCATCTGAGCCAACAGCAGCAATGCTTTTTAACGATCCCATTCTATCTTGACGCACCGCCACTACAGAAGGCTCATCAAGCACAATGCCCTGCCCTTTTACATAAACTAAAGTATTTGCAGTACCAAGATCGATTGATAAATCGTTAGAAAATAATCCAAGAAATTTTTTAAACATAGACGGAATCCGTTATTTATAGCTACCTACATAGAGCGACCACCTAAGGTAGTCGCAAAAAATTGCCCTATAATATAGCAAAAAATAGGCATTTGTTTCAACGGATAAACGAATAATCAGGATAAAATAACGTAAATTAAAATAAAAAAATCCCGAATACATAATGCATTCGGGATAATCGTTTAGACTATAAGAGCATCTAAATTATGCACGTTTGAAGTCCAAGTGAACTAATTTTGGTTTAGTTGGGTGACGCTGAATCGCTTGTACTTTCACTTTTTCTTCTTTGCCAGCCACAACGATAGTTAAAACTTCGTTGTAGAACGCATCATGAGCTTGTGCGTTGTTTACGTTATCGTGGTTTAAAACGATTGATACAGGCTCTGCGTTACCACCGTAGATGATTGCAGGAACTTGACCAGCATGACGCAGGCGGCGGCTCGCACCCTTACCTTGCGCTGTACGAACTTCAGCTTCAAATTTGAATGACATAGTGTAATTCTCTTTAAATAAATGGAATTTTCATTCCGTTAAAAAATAAAAAATAGCAGGCGACCCAGCTATTTTCGTGAATAATTGACAAAAAGTCGGGATGTATTTTACACACTTTCCGTCTAAATGCCAAGCCTGAAAATGAAGAAAAGAGATAGCTTTTCGGCTATCTCTTTTGCAAAATTCAGATTAAGCGGTCAATTTTTTCAATCTTTCTGCATAAGCATTCCAATCGGTAATTGGACGCGTTGCGACTCCGCTTTCCATTGCAGCTTTTGCAACTGCTGATGATACCTGCACGATTAAACGCGGATCAAATGGCGTTGGGATTAAATAATCCGAACCGAATGATAAGTGGCCGTAGTTTGAAATCACTTCAAGTGGTACAGGTTCTTTAGCTAAATCTGCGATGGCGTGAGCGGCTGCCATTTTCATTTCTTCGTTGATTGCGGTTGCTCCTACATCTAATGCACCACGGAATAAGAATGGGAAGCAAAGCACGTTGTTTACTTGGTTTGGATAGTCTGAACGACCAGTACATACAACCGCATCTGGACGTACTGCTTTCGCATCGTGCGGAGTTGTTTCTGGCACTGGATTCGCAAGTGCAAGAATTAACGGAGTATCTGCCATCGTTTTGATCATCTCTTGGCTTAATGCCCCTGCTTTTGAGCAACCTAAGAACACATCGGCACCTTTAATTGCATCTGCAAGGGTACGCCAACCATTATCTTTGATAGCATAGAACTGTTTAGTCTCATCCATTTTATCGCCACGACCTTGGAAGATCACCCCTTTCGAGTCACACATTGTGATGTTCTCTTTCTTGAAGCCTAATGAGCGAAGCAAGTTAGTACACGCAATGGCTGATGCACCTGCGCCATTTACTACTAAACGCACTTCATCAATTTTTTTGCCCACTACTTGTAAGCCATTTAATGCAGCAGCCCCCACGATAATTGCCGTGCCGTGTTGGTCATCGTGGAAAACAGGAATGCCCATACGTTCACGTAATGTTTTTTCGATGTAGAAACACTCTGGTGCTTTAATATCCTCAAGGTTAATCCCACCAAAGGTAGGTTCAAGAGAAGCGATAATATCAACTAATTTTTCAGGATTGGTTTCGTTGATTTCGATATCGAAAACATCAATGCCTGCAAATTTTTTGAAAAGTACGCCTTTACCTTCCATAACAGGTTTTGATGCCAATGCCCCAATGTTGCCCAAACCTAATACCGCTGTACCATTTGAGATAACAGCCACTAAGTTACCCCGAGCAGTATAACGGCTTGCTGTGGAAGGATCTTTTTCAATTTCTAAGCAAGGCTCTGCCACGCCAGGTGAATATGCAAGGGCTAAATCGTGCTGAGTTGCAAGGTTTTTGGTTGGGGTCACAGAGATTTTACCAGGGATTGGAAATTCGTGAAAATCAAGGGCTTCTTGTTTTAAATCGCTCATATTATGTCCTTATTTTATTGTGTTAGGGGATGAATGTAGAGGTTTTTATCAAATTAAGAAAGATAAGTTTGATATGGTATATAAGATAACAAAAAGCGGTGAAGTTTTGCAAAATTTTTACAAAATCCCACCGCTAGTTGATTAAGAAATAATTAGTTTACTGAAGGTAAAATGCCTGCACCGAAAAGGTATTCCCACCACGCTAAACCTAAAGTTGCGTGAATGATTAAGCTACCGAATGCAACCACTGCACCTGCAATCCACCAAGATTTGATGTCGTTATAACCTGCACCAAATGTGATTGGGCCTGGGCCACCGCCGTAATGTGTTACAGAACCACCGTAAGAGTTAGAGAATAATAAGCCTAATGCTAATAATTCAACTGGTGCACCCGCCACTTTACCTACGGTTGCGAATACTGGCACCATCGCAGCAACATAAGCACCGCCTGATGCGAACAAGTAACGCACAGATACACTTAAAATTAAGATAACGATTAATGCTAATCCACCTTGACCTTCAAATTGAAGATAGTTTTCAAGGGTTTTTGCTAACCACGTAAAGAAACCTGCTTTATCTAAGATGCTTGACATACCGATGATACCACCGTACCAAATTAAGGTATCCCAACCTGCTTTGTTTTTACGCACATCATCCCAAGATACGATGCTTAATACAATGCAAAGTACCATGGTGATTAACGCAACTGTTGTTGCATTTACGTGTAAGAAATCGGCGAAAATCCAACCAAATAGTGCTAGCACGAATAACACCGCTAATGCTTTTTCACGGAAAGACATTGGACCTAACTCTTCCAAGCCTTTTTTCGCGATTGCTTTGTTATCTACTTGTTTTAACTCAGGTTTTGCGATGATGTAGCAGATAAATGGAATAATGAATAAACATAATAAACCTGGTACAGAAGCGGCTAAGAACCACTCTACCCAGTTTAATTTGATACCTAAAATTGGCGACATTAGCTCTAATGCCAATGCATTCGGTGCCATTGCAGTTAAGAAAATGTATGAGGTGGTTTTTACCGACATATACACGTTCATCATTAAATAACGACCCGCTAATTTAGGTGATTTTTCGGGATCTGAACCTAATGCTACTGCCACGCTGTTCATAATTGGGAACACGATACCGCCTGCACGCGCTGTATTTGATGGTGTTGCAGGAGATAATAATAAATCCAAGAACATACTCACATAACCGATACGCAATGTGGTGCTACCGAACCAGTTGATCATATGATACGCGATACGTTTACCCAAGCCAGTAATCACAAATGCAGAACTAAGCGTAAATGCAGTGAAGATTAACCACGTTGTACCAGATTGGTAACCTGAAAGTGTTTGGCTCACTTTCACAAGCTCTTTAGCCCCTTCGGTATTACCAATGGTTGCGGCAGATGCGGCAACTGCTGCCAATAATAAGACTGGCTCGCCGAATGGTTTGATCACCAAACCAACGATAGTTGCGATATAGATACCTAATAAACGCCACGCAATCAGAGACAGCCCCTCTGGTGCAGGCAATAAGAAGAAAATCACAGGAATGGCAACCAACACTGCGGTTTTCTGAGCTTTAGATAAAGCCATAGTTCACCTCTAAAAGATTAAAGTTTAAGATAATGTTTAAGGAAAATCAGTAATGCTAACAGATCTGCACTGCCCCCTGAGCTGAGGTTACGAGCAATACACGCCTGATCAAGTTGGCTCAAATTGTTTTTTAGTTTGCTTTCATTCAGCAATATGCTTGGATTATCCAGCAATTTTTTTGCCTCTTGCTGTACAAATTTTAGCCCCTCCATGCCGCCACGATGTATTACATTGGTATCGGGGTTCGCCGCCATCAGATAAACCAACGCTATCAACCATTGATGCTCAGTTGAGTTAACCTTCTTGTTTGACAGAAAATCAAGCGTTTGACGAACCAACGCAAAACCACTTTCTGCCTCTCCTCTTGCTCCCGTTAAACCATACTGCTGAAAGAGCTGAACGCCTGCGGTAAGTAATTGATTTTTGGGGAAATATTGCAATTCAGCACAAAGCCCTTGGGTAAATTCTGCCACCATTTCGCAAATCTGCTTAACGTTCATTGCCAAGCGATGTTGCTGATACAACCGACCTATTGCCGTGCAAACCAAGCCAAAGGCAAAAATTGCCCCTTTATGGGTGTTTACCTGTTCCGTTGCTTGCAACATTGCCTGTTCTGCTTGCAAACCAATCGGTCGAATTTGGCGGAGAATTTGCGAACTTGGATCTTTAGCGGTTTTCATTCCTTCTAATACAAAGATTGAAAAAAATGGCTTTAACGCCAACGCACTTTGTTCGAAGGTATGCAAATTCATATCCTTATGCGAACCATTATTTATACTGTCTACTAAACCTGGCTTAGGCGAAAGTCTGGCTTCACTCAGCAAAGCGGCGTAAGCCAATTCTGCAATTTGATCAGCAAAATCAACCACTTGCACACGCTTTTGCATCTCTGCAAAAATTTCATCCAAATGATGTTTACGCGAACGAGCACAATTTTTTGCATTCTTATGACAGACCAAGCAAGGACGTGGCGGGAAATTAAAATCAGCACGACTTAATAAATTGCCGTTATGGTCAATCACATCAATATCCCACAATCGAGCTAGTGGCGAACTATCTTCCAGCTGCATTGTTTCTTGCTTGAGTAAATTTGCCTCAATAGGCAGTACAAATAGTGCTTCGTGCCCTGTTTCCAATGGGCGAATAAATTGGGCACTGGGTTGCACGCCCAATTTGTCAAATAAAGCGGTCAAATTTTCTAGTGCTTTTGCAAAAACAAAATCTAGCAAAGCATTTTTCTTTATTCCCCCAACCGCAAGCAAAGTTAGAGAAAGTACCGTTTCACCATATTGTTCAAGGCATTGTTGTTGAAGATTAGCACGATTTTCTCGGGCTTCTAAAAGCTGCTCGAGTGAAATTTCCTGCCCTTCAAGGGAAAAATTTTTGAAAAGATGTTGCAAATTTTGACCGCTTACTCTTAATTTCTAAAGAAAGCCCCCCTCTTTAGAAAAGAGGAGAGGGGGAGATTTGACACAAGTAATTAACGAAGAAAATAGTTAATTAAAAGCTATTAAGACTTGACTCATCACCATATCAATGTAATCAATTCTGCCAAATCTCCCCTAACCCCTCTTTGCTAAAGAGGGGGATGAATTAGGTTACTCTTTTACTTGATACACCGTATCAATCACCGAACCATCACGGTAACGCACTACCGCAACTGGTTTATCAGTAAATTCTATCTCTTTGGGTTTACCTGTGATGCTGTAAGCACGTTCACAAAGTTGCTCAATCGTGAATAACGGAATGCCCGCATTGGTTAATGCTTCGATTAAATCTGGACGTTTCGGGTTCACAGCAACACCGTGATCGGTCACAAGAATATCAATGTTTTCACCTGGCGTTACGCAAGTAATCACATTTTCCACTACCGTTGGGATACGACCACGAACGAGTGGTGCAACAATAATTGCCACTTGAGCAGAAGAGGCAGTATCGCAGTGACCACCTGAAGCACCGCGGATCACACCATCAGAACCCGTTAACACGTTCACGTTAAACTTGGTGTCGATTTCAAGTGCTGAAAGAATCACCACATCTAAACGCTCAACAGAAGCCCCTTTTGAGCTGTAGTTTGCATATTGGTTTGCCGATACTTCAATATGATTTGGGTTACGTGCAAGAGATTCAGCAGCAACTGCATCAAAACTTTGCACATCGATCAATTTTTTGATTAAGCCTTTTTCGTGTAACGCTACCATACTTGAGGTAATGCCACCTAAAGCGAAATCAGCCGTAATACCATCACGTACCATTTTGTCTTCTAAGAAACGGGTTACTGCAAGCGCGGCACCGCCAGAACCTGTTTGAAGTGAGAAGCCATCTTTGAAGTAGCCAGAACCGAAGATCACTTCTGCACATTTACGTGCGATCAATAATTCACGCGGATTGGTTGTCATACGGGTGGCTCCACCACCGATTTTTTTCGGATCACCTACCGCATCAACTTGCACGATTAAGTCCACTTGATCTTGAGCAATACTAATTGGGTGGTGTGGATATTCCGCAAACTCTTCAGTTAATAACACCACTTTATCGGCATATTCCGCATCTACACGAGCGTAACCTAATGAGCCACATTTGCTTTTGCCTGTAAAGCCATTTGCATTACCGAATTTATCACAGCAAGGCACACCTAAAAAGGCAACGTCGATTTTCAACTCCCCTGATTTTACTAAGTGAACACGACCACCGTGAGAATGGATGTTTACGGGCTCAGCCAAAATACCTTTTGAGATTTCATCCGCTAATTGACCGCGTAAACCTGATGAGTAAATTTTGGTGACTACACCATTTTTGATATGCTCAACAATTGGAAAATGGCTGTCGATTAACGAGCTTGAAGCTAAGGTCAAGTTTTTGAAGCCCATTTCCGCAATTTTGTTCATTACCATATTTACCACGAAGTCACCGCCACGGAAAGCGTGGTGGAATGAAACGGTCATTCCATCTTTTAAGCCTGAACGGCGAATAGCGTCTTCAAGACTATCGCAAATTTTGCGGTCTTTTGCTGTACGTGCAAGAGATTCTGCTTTTGGCACCGCTTGATAAACTGGGCGACCTGCATTGAATTTTTCGATACGTTGTTCACGAGTTGTCATTTTTATTCCCCTTACTCTTCACGAATACCAGATTTTGCACGTTCAAGAACGAGTTTCGCACGGTCAATAATTGGCGCATCAATCATTTTACCGTTTAATGAAACTACACCTAAACCGTTACGTTCAGCTTCTTCTGCCGCATCAATAATGCGTCTTGCTTGATCCACATCTTTTTGTGTTGGTGCGAATAAGTTGTGAAGTAACTCAATTTGGCGAGGGTTAATTAACGATTTACCATCAAAGCCTAATTGCTTGATTAACGCTGCTTCTGCTAAGAAACCTTCTTCGTTGTTTGCATTTGAGTAAACCGTGTCGAATGCTTGAATGCCTGCGGCACGAGCAGCTTGGAGAATTGAGCAACGAGCGAATAATAGCTCAATACCTTCTGGAGAACGTTCAGTTTTTAAGTTACGCACATAGTCTTCTGCCCCTAATGCGATACCGATTAAACGTTTAGAAGCCGTTGCAATTTGGTTTGCTTGGGTAATACCTAATGGCGATTCAATTGCCGCCAGCATTTTGGTTGAGCCCACTTCACGACCGCACGCTTTTTCGATTTCAGTGATTTCGTGATCCATATCAATTACATCTTGTGCTGTTTCCGTTTTTGGCATACGCACCACATCAACGCCTGCACGCACAACGGCATTTAGATCAGCTAAACCAAATTCAGAATCTAATGGGTTTACACGCACAACGGTTTCAATCTCTTGATAAAGTGGGTGCTGTAAGGCGTGAGCGACTAAGATACGTGCGGAGTCTTTCTCTTTTAGCGCCACCGCATCTTCAAGGTCAAACATAATAGAGTCAGATTTATAAATGAACGTGTTGCTGATCATCGCTGCATTTGAACCTGGCACAAACAACATGCTTCTTCTTAATTTAATTGGTTGGCTCATAGCACCTTCTCCCAGTTAATTTGCTCATCGGTTGCACGTAATAATGCAGCTTTTAATCTTGCACGAAGCACGCAATCTAATGCGCCTTTATCTTCCACGATCACTTGAGCAGTTGAGACTTCAAACTGTTTTAACACATCGTGAATGGTGGCAAGAATATCGTCACCAAATTGTTTACCTACTGAACTGTTAAGTTCAATTTCAAGCGTATTAGCCGGTGCAATTCGCACTTGTGCATCGCTAGATTCTAATGTGCCAGCTACGGCAGCTTTGGTTATCTGCATAATGCGTTCCTTATTTCAAATTAACAAAAGTGGTTTATTTCAGTGAAAAATAATTCCTGAGCATTCTACTGATTTTTTATCAAAAATCTAATAATAAAGGGGTGCTCTTGATGTATATCAAAAAAATATTTTGCATGAATAGATTTCATATTAAATCCTAAAAATATGAGCTTGCTTTAATAAATTAATCCATTTAAAGTGAAATTAATTTCGATTTTACAGAATAACCGAGGTAGTTATGAGCTTTGCAACAGATATCGATCACTTAAACCAAAACATCGCAGATTTAAACGGAAAAATTAACGTCTCTTTTGAATTTTTTCCACCTAAAAATGAAAAAATGGAAAATTTACTGTGGGATTCTATTTCTCGTCTTGCACCACTTAAACCGAAATTCGTCTCCGTGACTTATGGGGCAAACTCAGGCGAACGTGATCGTACACATAGCATCGTAAAAAGTATTCAACAAGAAACAGGGCTCATCGCTGCACCGCACTTAACTGGAATTGACGCAACGTCTGACGAGTTACGCCAGATTGCCAAAGATTATTGGGATAATGGTATCCGTAATATCGTAGCTTTACGCGGTGATGAACCCAAAGGCTACGCGAAAAAACCTTTTTATGCGTCTGATTTAGTAGCATTATTAAAAGAAGTGGCAGATTTTGATATTTCTGTTGCCGCTTATCCAGAAGTTCACCCTGAAGCAAAATCGGCACAAGCAGATTTAATTAACTTAAAACGCAAGGTGGATGCAGGCGCTAACCGTGCAATCAGTCAGTTCTTCTTTGATATTGACAGCTACCTTCGCTTCCGCGACCGCTGTGTGAATGTTGGGATTGATGTTGAAATCGTACCAGGAGTTCTACCTGTGACTAACTTCAAACAACTTCAAAAAATGGCGAAAATCACCAACGTCAAAATCCCAAATTGGATGTACAGAATGTATGATGGTTTAGATGATGACCCAACCACACGCAACCTTGTTGCTGCAAGTATCGCCATGGATATGGTTCGTGTATTATCAAAAGAAGGCGTGAAAGATTTCCACTTCTATACCCTCAACCGCTCAGAATTAACCTATGCAATTTGCCATACTTTAGGGGTAAGACCTTAATTATAATGAAAACAAGCGGTCGGATTTTACAAAAATTTTGTTAAATTCGACCGCTTGTTTTTATTTTAGCGCTCAAACAATCGACGTTCCAAACTGTCTTGTTGTTCGACTAAAATCAGAATAGCCGCATCTCCGCCCCACTCTCTTGGTGCTTGGTGCAAGGCTAACACTTTCGGGTGTTGCACTAACCAGCGTGGAATTTGATCTTTAAGTGTGCGAGTACCAAAACCTGTCATAATGCTCGCGCAATAAACGTGTTCACGTTCGCACGCTAAAATTAAAGCGGCTAACTCTTTTTTCGCTTTTTCTTTAGTTAAACCGTGCAGATCTAAGAACAATTCTGGTTGGAAATCACCTCGGCGAAGCTGTTTTAAAATGTAAGGATCGACATTTTCACGCAAATAGCGAACTTTTTCATTTTCTTCTTTTAGAAGCGGTTCATATTCATCCGAAAAGAAAAATTCGGTATCTTTTTGTTCTTGTATTTCACGCAGTTCGTTAATTTTTTTGCGTGGTGATTGGCTTGGGATAAACGTATCTTGCTTAATTTTTTTTGTGCCTTTAATTGCTTCGCGAAATAGTGCGAAATCATCTGTATCTATCATTATTTTCTCCTTGTTTAGGGCTATTTTATCACAATAAAAAAGTTGATACATCCAAGCCAAAAAGGGATAATGCCCGTTATTTTTGAGGGGATAGTATGTATCAACATAATTTAGAACTGCTTGAAGAGATGTCTGCTTCAAGTGCATTACAAGATTTAAAAACCATTCAAGATATAATGCGTTGGGCATATAGCTATTTTAATGCATCCGATCTTTATTACGGGCACGGCTATGAGAACGGTTGGCAAGAAGCCCAACAGCTTGTCTTGAGTGCACTTTCGCTGCCTGCGGATGTGCCCGAAGCAATGTATGCGTCACGCTTAACCAATGTAGAAAAAACCCGTGCAATTGAGCTTATTCAAACCCGTTTAGGTACGCGTCAGCCCGTTGCTTATTTAACCAATTCTGCCTGGTTCTGCGGTTTGGAATTTTATGTCGATGAGCGTGTGATTGTACCTCGTTCACCCATTGGTGAGTTAATTCGTGACCAATTCTCAGGATTTATTAACCATAAACCTAAACGTATTTTAGATCTTTGTACTGGCAGTGGTTGCATTGCCATTGCTTGTGCAGAAGCATTCCCTGAGGCTGAGGTTGATGCGGTAGATTTATCGCTTGATGCATTAGATGTGGCTCAGATTAATATTGAACGCTATCAATTATCAGAGCGAGTGTTCCCGATTAGTTCGGATTTGTTTAACGATATTCCGCAAGATAAATACGATCTGATTGTGACAAACCCACCTTATGTGGATCAGGAAGATTTAGATGAAATGCCAGAAGAGTTCCATTTTGAGCCAGAATTAGCACTTGGTTCGGGCGAAGATGGGCTGGATATAACTAAACGTATTTTAGCTGAAGCTTCTGATTATTTATCAGAAGATGGCGTGTTAATTTGTGAAGTAGGCAATAGTATGATTCACTTAATCGCACAATATCCAACCGTACCATTTAATTGGGTTGAATTTAAACAGGGTGGCTTTGGTGTATTCAGCTTAACTAAAGCGCAGTTGGATGAGAGTCATCATCTATTTAAGTAAAAATATAGGCATAGTAGACAAAATCGTTGCTAAAAAGCAATTTTAAGCTTTATAAAATAAGGATTAAAGTACATTTTTTACCAACCATTTTGTCATATATGCCTTTTTTATTATTCCGAACGTATCGTCGGAAACCCACCCAAATCCTTCAAGCTATTGACCATTTTGCAAAACAACTCGGTTGTTTTTTCAGTATCGTATAACGCTGAATGCGCTTGCTTACCATCAAAGCTAATTTGCGCTTCTTTACACGCCTTGACCAAAACAGTTTGACCATACATAAAGCCTGCAAGGGTTGCAGTGTCGAACATTGCAAATGGATGGAAAGGATCTCGCTTGGCGTTAATCCGTTTAACCGCTGCTTGCAAAAAGCCTTGGTCAAAGGCAGCGTTGTGTGCCACGATTACCGCCCTCTGACAGCCTTGTTCCTTCATTGCTCGGCGAACCATTTTAAACATTTCTGGAATCGCAACCACTTCTGGCACTGCACCACGCTCTGGGTTATCAATATCAATGCCATTTACCTTAAGTGATTCAGGGTTAATATTCGCCCCTTCAAAAGGTTGAATATGGTAGTGGCATTTTTGATCTTCGACTAAATAACCTTTTTCGTCCATTTTCACTGTAACGGCGGCAAGTTCTAACAGAGCATCGGTTTGTGCATTGAGCCCTGCAGTTTCCACATCAATAATTACAGGCAAATAGCCACGAAAACGGTTCTTAAGCAAATTATAATCGGTTGTTTGTTCCATCACGGGAATTAATTCCCCAACGCATATTGTGCTTGTTTATTTTCGATAAACTCAATTTTGTAGCCATCTGGATCTTCAGCAAAGGCAATCACGGTTTTACCACCAAGTACGGGGCCTGGCTCACGGGTAATTTTACCGCCTGCAGCACGAATCGCCTCAATGGTTTCGTAAATATTGTCTACGCCTAATGCGATATGACCGTAAGCTGTGCCCAACTCATAATTTTCTACGCCCCAGTTGTAAGTGAGCTCAATCACTGCACTTTCGCTTTCATCCGCATAACCTAAAAACGCAAGCGAATATTTGTATTCCGTATTTTCGCTGGTGCGGAGCAATTTCATGCCTAACACTTCTGTGTAGAATTTAATTGAACGCTCTAAATTACCCACACGTAGCATAGTATGTAAAATTCTCATCATAATTAACCACCTTAAACATTAAAAAAGTTGGCGTATTATGGCATAATTCCGCTACAAAATCATTTTTAAAATTAAATTACACTATGTCTCATGATCACAACGCTCAAAAAAAATATGAAATTGCAATTCACGCATTAGTCCCGCTGGTGACAATGCTTTTTGTGCAAATGTTGCTAAATTACACCACAGCTCCTGCCAATATGATTTTTATCTCACCTTATTTATTGGCATTTTTGGTAGCCGTTGTTATCAGTATTTTTGTGCTTTGGAAAGGACAAATCTGCCCTGGGCAAGCAGGGCGATTGCTTTTTGTCTTTAAATTCTTCCTTGTTTTCGCAGTAGGCAATCTTGCCTATTCGCTTGCCTTCACGCCAAAACATATTCCAATGGCAATGGTGGCAATTGCCGCTATTCTCATTTCGTTAATTTATTGGAATATAACTAATACCGAACGCCTAACCAATGCCACAGCTTACGGCTGTTTTGCCATTTGTGGCTTAGCGATTGTGCAATATTTAGTGATTTATTGGGTAGAAATCCCCTCTTTATTCAATGGTATTCGAGCCAATAATTTTGCTCAATTATTGCTGGGCATTTTATTGGCGGGTTGGTATTTAATGCTTGCCAAAAGCCGTTTAGATGGTTTCTTTAAATTGCTCGTGCAGCTTGCTCTGCTTATGCTCATTTTGAACTATGTTTGGGTGGCTTTTGTGCTTTACCAACAGCTTCAAATGATACCTGAAATGTCTCTTGTGCCTTATCTAATCTACTTCGGCATTCAGTTTGTGATTTTTGCGATTTTAGCTTGGTTACTACTTGGTAAAGGCGATAAGCAGATCAAAAATCCACTTGGTTGGTCAGCTGCACTTGCCTTGGCGATGCTGTATCCCTTCACCAATATTTAACCGCTTGTGACAATGTTAAAACGCCTAGCAATTGGTTTGGTAGCAATGATGGCTCTGCTCATGGTGAGCGGAGCACTTTTCATTTCTAGCCCTGCCTTTTTCCACACAGTGAATCGTTTTATGCCTGAAGGTTGGACAATTCAGCGCCTCGAACGAAATTTTTCACTGGAAAACCAATCAGTGCTGTTGCCCGCTTTTTCGGTGAATTTTCAAACCTGCTCGGTGGTAGAGATTGCCCCGATTCAATTCCATTGGCAATCGCCTAATATAGTTTCAAGCGAAAAAGTCACGCTAGACTATCAATGCTTGCTGGATTTACCCTCTTCAGAAAGTCAAACTTGCGAATTTTCGCTTGCTCCGATTTTGGCGTTAATGCCAGAGATGATGCTAGAAGTGAAGCAAGTTGCGTGGAAAAATCTTCCCGAAACACTTTCGCCTAGAATTAAACAATTGCTTACTGAACCCGCTCAGCTTAAAGTAAGCTATTTGAACGGCACGTTATCTGCCGAAATCAATCAGCAAGTGGTCAAATTTGATGGAAAACTTGCCAATCTTGTTTTTACAGGCAACCTGTTTTACCAGCCGAGTGAAACAGAAAAACACAATCTCTTTTTTACCACACAATTTAATGAAAATTTACTTGATTTGCCTAGCAAGTTTGAAGGCGATTATCACTGGGCTTATCCATCGAATTTCGTTGAAGATCCAATTTTGAGAGAAGGCAGCGCTCTATTAAATTGGTCACCCAACGAAGAAAATGCCTTGGTTGGCACAGCACAAGTCAGCTTTGAAAAAGAACCGAAAAACAGCCTTAACTTGCCATTTAAATTCGATTTTAAATCGCTTTACATTTATCAAGGGAAATTTAACTGGGAATGGTTACCCGATTTTCCGATTAACGGATCAACTACCGCCACTTTTACGCCAAAATCAATTATGCAAGGCGAGATTTTCCCGCTTGAAACCGAATTTCGTTTAAACCTGTTCTCACACGATAAAAATACGCTTAGCCTTGCAACGACGAAAGGCATTATCAAAGATAAAGAGACTTTTGAATTACCGCTCACGCTGTCTGGCAATGTAAAATATAACAGTTTTATTCTTACTAGCCTTTCAACCATTTATGCAAATGAAAAGGGGATGAAATTCTCACCGAAGTCAGTCTTTAATATCATTAGCGGTAAAGAGCGTTTTATTACCATTAACGAACTTAAAATTCCACTTGGCGATATTGAGTTTAACCGCTATGGCGTGACTGGGCTTTTTCAAGCCAATTTCAAAGGCGAAACGCCTGATTTTCGTAATATTGAACTGAATTTAGATGGTTCGGCAAAAAATTTTAAAATGGGCTTTTTAGACTATTTTGATGATTTCAACGGCAAACAAAATGATCAAGATCTCTGGCAATGGCAGCTCAATGGCAAAGCACATTTGAACGCATTAAACAGTCAAATTGACTTGCAAGGTCGCGGGCAATGGCACGCAGATTTGGTGCAGATTGATCAGTTAGATGGTCTATTGGCGGATGTCAAAAAATCTGCGATGGTACTAGAAAAAACACAACTTTCGTTAAATAAACCGATCAAATTTAACACTGAAACATGGACATTAGACGGAGAAGCTAAACTTAAAAGCCCCACATTGCGTTTTGATTATGGTGGAAAACTCACCAACACGGAGGCAATGTTAAATATTAATGGCGAAATTGAAAATCTCAATTTTAACGGCAAGTTACAAGCGGGCAAAATTGGACCAATTTTTGTTAATGGGCATCGAGAGCTAACTGAACAGACACAAAGCAGTCTTTTCCACGGCAAACTGACTTGGAAATCACAGCCCGCTGATGTGTTTCAGCCACTCATTCCAGAGCGTACGGATTGGATTATCAAAAATGGGACAGTGTCTGGCAATACAGTGTTTAGCACAAAACCAACAGGCGGCATCAATGCAAGCGGTCAAATTTCGATAAAAAATGGCGGCATTTCGATGCCGAAAGGCGAGATTAACGGCATTGAGTTTACCTTGCCTTATCAACTTAACGATACTCAGCTAAAATTTGGGCGAAACAAACCGATTGCAGTAAATATCGATGAAGTGAATGTTGGCGTGCCAATTCGTAATATTCGCGTGAATGTATCGGGCTATTATCCTTATAGCCGAAATAAACCGCTCAATTTAAATAAGCTCACAATGAATTTGTTAGATGGCGAATTGAAAGTGGAATCTTTTGCTCTGCCACAACTCAAACCCGCATATTTAGAGTTAGCACATATTCGTTTTGAGTCTATTTTAGAGGTGGCACAATACCAACAGATTGATTTACACGGACGGGCAAATGCTCGCTTGCCCTTCTGGTTAAATGGCACGCCTTGCTATGTCTGTGATGGCGAATTTTGGCAAGAATCGCCTTCAACGCTTAAAATCTCCAAAGAGATTATGAATGCCATTGCAGAAAGTAGCGGATATTCCGAGCAGATTTTGGTCTATTTATTAAATGATACAACTATTAACGAACTCAAAAGTCGCCTTCATGTAACAAAATCGGGCGATTTAATACTTAATTCCCAACTTAAAATGAAGTTAAATCAACAAGAAAATGCCCGCGTAAATTTTAATTACAACCATAAAGAAAACCTGTTCCAGCTATGGCATTTGATCAATACAGGTGCTTATGTGGAACAAGATATTGAAAATCGTCTTTATCAGAAGTTAGATAATCAAAAATTGGATAACCTAAAATGAAAATATTTGCCCTAATTGCATTTGCCAGCATTCCGCTTTTTTTAACCGCTTGCACCCCCAAAATTCAACTTGAAACCCCCAAAGAGGGGATTACCATCAATATGAATGTAGTGGTGGATCATAAAATTGAAGTGAAGATGGATGAGAGAGCGAAGGCTGTGATTAGTACAGTTGAGAGTGAGGAGAGTAAATAAATTAGTCTAAGTTGCTATAAATGTTTCAAAAAAGAGTGCTTAAAGCCTTCTAGAGCAAGGCTTTAAGCACATTTTTACCAACTATTTTTCCTATATACCATATTCTTAGAACCAGAACAAATACCCGATAGTCCCAATCACAAACACGCAGATGATATTAAGCCAGAAACCTGCTTTGATCATCTCGGTTTGTTTGATCATTCCCGTACCGAATACAATTGCATTTGGTGGCGTTGCAACAGGTAACATAAAGGCACAAGATGCACCTAACCCAATAATCAATGCCAAACCAAGTGATTGAATATTCAAAGCTTCTGCAATGGAGATGAAAATCGGCACCAGTAATGCTGCACTTGCAGTGTTTGAGGTAAATTCAGTCAAGAAGATAATGAAGGTTGCCACAATTAAGCCAATGATGTAGTAATGACCGCCTTCAATAAAGGCTACAATGCCATCTGCCATTATTTTGCTTGCACCAGTATGCCCTAAAATCGCACTTAAGGTTAAGCCGCCTCCAAAGAGGAATAGCACGCCCCATTCTGTACCTTCTTGAATTTGTTTCCACGTTGCTACGCGAGTGATACAAATAACCGCTGTAGCAATTAAAGCAATAATGGTATCGAAACTTGCAATTTTGCCTTGTAATCCAAGTAAACTTGAAAGCGCTGGATTAATTTTTGAGCTAAAAATCCAACCAATTGCTGTCAATGCGAAAATAATTAAGGTTAAGATGCGAGTTGGCGTTAGCTCAATTTTTTCGAAAGATTGCTCAAATTGTAAGTCAAATTTCGGGCGGAAAACCACATAAAGCACACCAATCATCAATGGCATTAAAATCAGCATAATTGGCAAACCATATTTCATCCATTCTGCAAATGAGACGCCTAATTGCGTTGCCACAATCCCATTTGGAGGGCTACCCACAAGCGTACCCATACCGCCAATACTGGCACTATAAGCGATACCCAGTAGCACGAAAACGTAAGTGTTGTGATCGCGTTTCGGGTCGAGTTTGCTTAAAATCCCCATCGCAAGCGGTAACATCATCGCCGCAGTTGCGGTGTTACTCATCCACATTGAAAGGAATGCGGTCACAGAGAAGAGGTAAATTGCAGCCACAGAGAGTTTACCGCGCGACATTGCCATGATTTTATTGGCAATCAAGCGATCTAAATTTTGAATATGAAGTGCAGTTGCGAGTGCGAAGCCTCCAAAAAATAAGAAGATGGTTGGATCAGCAAAAGCGGCTAATGCCTCTTTCGATTTCACCAAACCAAGCAAGATACCTAGAATGGGCACAAGCAGTGCCGTCACAGTTACGTGCAATGCTTCAGTGAGCCATAAAATTGCGATAAATACGAGCAACGCCAAACTTTTATTGGCTTCGGGTGTAAAAGGCAAGGTATTTAAAAGAATAAAAAAGAGCACCACATCGGCAATAAAAATCAGATTATTGCGTGTGTTTACTTTTTTAATTGCGTTTAGATCAGTATCCATAAAGTCCCCCACAGCTAAATAGCTAAAAGATGACTTAAATATACATAAATTGAGGTATAAAAAAACAAAAATGTAATAAAATTGTGAAGCTCATCACAAAATTACTACATTTTAGATCAAGGTGGGCGAGAAGTTTATTTTAGACGCTCAAAACCTTTTTCAAGATCAGCAATTAAATCTTCAACGGCTTCTAAACCGACATGAATACGAATCAATGTGCCAGTTAATTTACGTTCAATACCTGGACGAATACGTGCGATTTCAGCTGGTTGGTTAGCCAAAATCAGTGATTCAAATCCCCCCCATGAATATGCCATCGTAAAGAGCTCAAAATGATCTAAGAAATTCGCTAATTGCTCATCACTCAATTTTTCGCAAAGTTCAAACGAAAATAGACCGCTTGCACCACTGAAATCTCGTTTGAAAAATTCGTGTCCAGGGCAGCTTGGTAACGCAGGATGGAACACTGATTTTACTTCTGGGCGTTTAGCTAACCACTCTGCAATTTGAAGCGAACGTTCACCATGTTCTTTTAAGCGAATTCCCAATGTACGCAAACCACGAGCCGTCATATAAGCCGAATCCGCATCCACCATTTGCCCCATTAAATAAGAGTGTTCGCGAAGTTGATCCCAGCAACGAGCATTAGAAACCGCCGTACCAATCATTACATCAGAGTGCCCAACCAAATATTTGGTACCCGCTTGAATAGAAATATCGATCCCGTGTGAAAGTGCAGGGAACAGCACACCACCACCCCAAGTGTTATCAATCATAATCACGATTTCCGGATTCACTTCACGAGCTACACGCACCAGCGTTGGCACATCAGGCACTTCCATCGTAAGCGAGCTAGGGCTTTCTAAGAAAAGCACTTTTGTGTTTGGTTGAATAAGCTCACGAATGCCTTCGCCAATCATCGGATCGTAATAGGTGGTCGCCACGCCCATGTTTTTCAAAATTACATTACAGAAGTCTTGGGTTGGCTCGTATGCTGCGCCCGTCATCAATACATGATCGCCTTGTGCCACAAAAGCTAAAATCGCATTGGTGACAGCAGCCGCACCACAAGGATAGAGATAGCAACCTGCACCGCCTTCAAGCTCACACATTGCATCTTGGAGGGCGAAGTGAGTCAGTGTACCGCGACGACCATAAAATAGCTCACCTTTGTAGCGGTTTTTGGTCGCGTGTTTTTTATCCGCAACAGTTGGAAAAACAAGTGATGAAGCACGTTGAACGACAGCATTTACCGAACCTTGCGTATAGCGAGATTTACGCCCTGCATGGACAAGTTTAGTTTCTAAGTTTGAGAATGAAGTATCTGACATATAATTTCCTAATCTATTGTTTTTAAAAAGGAAAGCGGTAAGATTTCGCAAAACTTTTGCAAAAATCTACCGCTTGAGATTATCTGAAAACGGAACGATATTGAGGTCTGCTTTTCTTAAATTGGCTAATCAGTACTAAAGCAAAGAAGAATGTGAAACAACCAAAGGCGAGAATTAACCATTGTGGCATTCCCCAGCCAAGCATTTCCCATTGACTTTCACTGCAATTAACAGGGCCAGGTGCAAAAATTTGTGGAAACCATTGGTCAAACGGCATTGTTTGCGGGAAGTCAGGTTTGAATTCACACTGATTCCATGGAGAAGGATTGAGCTGATAATCAGTGTGGCGAATGGCTAGTAATAAGCCTTTAATTGCACTATAACCCCACAGAAGAATTGCAAAATAGCGGGTAAGTTTAAGACGAGGTGAAATGGCTCCAATAATGCCAGAAAGCAACAAGCCACTAATCGCCAAGCGTTCATAAACGCACATCACACAAGGTTGCAAGCCCATTACATATTGGAAATAGAGCCCTGTTGATTCAAGAAGTAAAGCGATGATTGCTAATAAAATCCACGCGGTTCGGTTAAGGGAAAGTTCTTTAAAATAGGTGAGCATAATCGCCTCTCTGTGAGTGAATTTGAAGCATTGTAACAATTGCGGGGGGCAAAATAAAGGCGTATCTAGCGATACGCCCAACGTGATTTATTGATTTATTATCGGTTAATAATCCAACCCCATTGCAACATTAAGTCAGTCATTTCTGGAATGAGGAATTCAAGGGATAAAAATCCGACCACAGAAAGTACGATAGTGTATGGCAACGCCATCCAAACCATTCTGCCGTATGAGAGACGAATAAGCGGTGCAAAAGCTGAGGTTAAAAGGAATAAGAATGCCGCTTGACCATTTGGTGTTGCAACCGATGGTAAGTTTGTCCCTGTATTGATTGCCACTGCAATCATATCGAATTGTTCGCGACCAATGATACCAGAAGTTAAGGCGTGTTTTGCTTCGTTGATGTAGACTGTACCTACGAATACATTGTCTGAAATCATTGAAAGTAAGCCGTTGAAAATGTAGAACAATGAGAGCTGTGAATGCGGTTCAGCGGCTAATACAAAGTGGATGATTGGCTCGAACAATTTCAAGTCAATAATCACTGCAACAACCGAGAAGAACACAATTAACAAGGCACAGAATGGCATTGACTCTTGGAAAGAACGACCAAGTGAATGTTCATCAGTTACACCACAAAATGCGGTGGTGAGGATAATCACGGTTAAACCAATAATACCCACATCTGCAAGATGTAAAGCTAAGCCACAAATAAGCCAAACGCCTGCAACCGCTTGGATTGCCATTTTAAAGCGGTCTTGTTTGGTCATGCGTTTTTCTTTGGTTTGATTATAGCGAGCAAGGATTACCCATACACGAAGAGGTAATTTTGCTCCATAACCGAAGAGTTTAAAACGTTCAACAACTAAACAAGTGAAGATACCTGCAATCAATACTGGAATGCTAACAGGGCCTACTCGAAGTAAAAATTCCACGAACGACCACTCCGCTTGCCCTGCAATAATTAAGTTTTGCGGCTCGCCAACCATTGTCATTACACCACCTAATGCAGAACCAACGCCTGCGTGCATCAATAAACTACGTAAGAATGCTCGGAATTCTTCTAAAATATATTTGTGATTGGTGATTTTATCGTCATTGCTCACATCCAATTGCTCTTCAATTGAGGTATTGCCTGAAGCCACTTGGTGATAAACTGAATAGAAACCTGTGCCCACGCTCATAATCACGGCAATAACAGTTAAGGCATCAAGAAAAGCAGAAAGGAAAGCTGCACTTAAGCAGAAAGTTAAGGCAAGAACCTTTTTAGAACGGATGGAAAGAAGCAGTTTCGTGAAGGCATAAAGCAGTAGCTGTTTCATAAAGTAGATCCCTGCCACCATAAACATCAATAGCAAAATCACATCAAAGTTCGCCATGACTTCTTCTTTTATATGGTGTGGACTTGTCATACCTATCACAACCGCTTCAATCGCCAGCAAACCACCTGGTTGAAGTGGATAACATTTCAATGCCATCGCAAGTGTGAAAATAAATTCAGCCACTAACAACCAACCTGCAACAAAAGGCGAAACGAAGAAATAAATAACCGGGTTAATGATAAGAAAACTGACGATTGCCAGTTTATACCAGTTTGGACTTTTTCCTAAAAAAGTTTTGAAAAAGACATTTGCTCCTTTCATAAGGAACTCCCTGTAAGACTAAGAAAGATAAAGATAAAAAAGATGAGTGGTTTGCAATATAATAGAAATTAAGCGACAATACAATTCGATTTCGCTGGTTATTTATTCAACTTTTTATAAAATTTTGATAATAATTAAAAAATCAATAAATTTTTATTTTATTTTGCCGATTGGAGGCATTTTGGATAACACCTCTCTTTTAACCTCTCAAAGCCCTGCCGCTTTAGCAGAAGAATATATAGTCAAAAGTATTTGGAATCATCACTTTCCAGCAGGTTCAGATCTCCCTGCTGAACGTGAGCTTGCTGAACACATTGGTGTAACGCGAACAACCTTGCGTGAAGTACTACAACGCCTAGCCCGAGATGGCTGGCTACAAATCCAGCATGGAAAAGCAACCCGTGTCAATAATATTTGGGAAACGGGTGGACCAAACATTATCAAAACAATTATAAAATTAGACCGCTCGTATCTACCTGTTATTATTTCAAATGTGGTTTCATTGCGTACTCGAATGGTTGAATATTACGTACGTGAAGCAGTAAAAATTAATGCTACAGCATCGGCTGAACTATTTTCTAACCTAGAAGGCTTAGAAAACACCGCCTTAGCTTATGCTACCTTTGACTACAACTTATTCCGCCAATTTACCTTTATTGCGAACAAACCCGTTTACGGTTTAATTCTTAACAGCTTTAAAGAGATGTACATTCAAGTTGCCAGCCTCTTTTTCCGTGAAGAAATTGCTCGCCAAGGCACGCTTAACTTCTATCAAACCTTAAAAATGCTATGCGAACAAGGTGATGATGAAGCTGTACAGCAATGCATTGCGAAAAATCGCCAACAAAGTGGTATATATTGGACTAAGATTCTACAAAATTTACCTGAAGATTTTGGAGAATAGGAGTTATTTTGAACGAAATTATTTTTACTCTTTCGCCTACTGATAATGCTCGTTTACAATCACTTTGCGGAGCATTTGACGAACATTTAACCTTAATTGAAAAGAGCTTAAATCTTACCATCGCTCGCCAAGGTTTTGTGTTTACGATTATGGCAGCAGAAGAAACACATCATTCCACCACTCTTTTGCCACAAGCAGCAAAATTGATTCAACAACTTTATGTTGAAACAGCTCCGATTAAAGGCAAAATAAAAGAGCTCGATTTAGAAGATGTACATCTCGCTATCCAAGAAAGCCGAATGTTGCTACAAAATCATTGGCAATCGTCTAACCATGGTGAAATTTCAATCAAAACCAAACGAGGCGTGATTAAACCACGAGGTGAGCATCAACAAGCTTATTTACGTAATATTTTAACGCACGACATCAGCTTCGGGATTGGGCCTGCTGGAACGGGTAAAACTTTTCTTGCTGTTGCGGCAGCAGTAGAATCGCTTGAACGCCAAGAAATTCGCCGTATTTTACTTACCCGCCCTGCCGTGGAAGCGGGAGAAAAATTAGGCTTTTTACCAGGGGATTTAGGACAAAAAATTGAACCTTATTTACGCCCACTTTATGATGCGTTATTTGAAATGCTCGGCTTTGAACGTGCCCAAAAATTGATGGAGCGAAGTGTAATCGAAATCGCACCGCTTGCCTATATGCGTGGTCGCACACTAAACGATGCTTTCATTATTTTAGATGAAAGCCAAAACACCACAACGGAACAAATGAAGATGTTTTTAACCCGCATTGGTTTTAATTCAAAAGCAGTAATTACAGGGGATGTCACTCAAGTCGATTTACCTCGTAACCAAAAATCGGGTCTAAAACACGCCATGGAAGTACTCAAAGATGTACCTGAATTAAGTTTCAATTTCTTCGACAGCAAAGACATTGTTCGCCATCCGGTAGTCGCTAAAATTGTTCAAGCTTATGATGTTTGGGAAGCAGAAGATGAAATCCGCCAACAAGTATTAAAAGGAGAGCGCAAAGCCCAGCGAGAATTAGCGAAATTGGAAGCGGAGCAGTTGAAAATTTTGGAACAGGCTAAAAAAATGTAAGAAAATATTTTAGATATTACGCTGTTTTGATTATTCACGAAAAACAATTTAACCCGTTAGCTTAAGGCGTTTTATCATGAAAAAATTGCTGCAGTATTAATGACCTAGAGGATCTTGTTATCAGGTTGAATTCTTTAAATAACTCGCACGATGATGCTTGGGATGCTTATAAAGAAGCCTAACAATCAAATACAAAGCGAGGGTTCATTGATTTAGATCTTAAAATAAAAGGTATAGTAGAAAAAACAGTTGCTAATGTTTATCCTTCCATAACATTAGCAATCCTTTTTATTTAAAAAATCTTTTATAAACATCACCTTATATTTTTTTCGTTAATCCATTATGATTATTTAATTAAGATTTCAACAAACTTCCCTTAGACGCTTTCAGATATTGCAACATCGACCAAATTGTTAATGCAGCTGCAATATAAAGCAAGATAAATGCAAGTGTTTCCATTAAATCGCTTTGTCGCCAAAGCATTCCCCCTAGGGCAAGCATTTGTGCTGCAGTTTTTACTTTTCCCCAAATAGAAACAGCCACACTAGTACGCTTGCCAAGTTCTGCCATCCATTCACGCAAGGCGGAAATAATAATTTCACGGGCAATCATAATGCAAACAGGGATGGTAATCCACCACGTGTGGTAGTATTCCACCACGCAAACAAAAGCAACAGCAACTAAAACTTTATCCGCAACAGGATCTAAAAATGCACCAAGTGGAGTGGTTTGGTTCCATTTTCTTGCCAAATAGCCATCAAACCAGTCGGTAATGGATGCAATAAAGAAGATGAATGTTGTGATTTCGGGGGAATATGTGATTGGCAAATAAAAAACAACTACAAAAAGTGGAATTAAAGCCACACGGAACAGAGTTAGATAAGTTGGAAAGTTTAATTTCATTATGTTTGTAGGTTGGGAAAATTTATTAGCGAAAGTGTATCATATTTTCACTGTAGATTTCGATTGACTTTCGTATAATTTATAGATAATTTGCATTTAATTTATGGTTCTTTGCCCATAGATAAAAGAAAATATCTCGTTTTTCAAACAAGTCAAAGGAGAACTTATGGAAAACCGTTTAGAACATAGCTACGCACGTGGTGAATCACTGATTAGCACACATAAAGTGCTACGTAATACCTACTTATTATTAGGAATGACACTAGTCTTTTCTTCTCTTGTTGCCTTTATTGCAATGAGCACCAACGCACCAGCACTACCTTGGTGGGGCTTATTAGTGGGCTTTTATGCCTTACTTTTCTTAACCAATGCAACGGCAAATAGTGCCACAGGTTTATTGAGCGTATTCGCCTTAACTGGCTTTTTAGGCTATACCTTAGGCCCAATTCTTAACCGCTATGTTGGTGCAGGCTTAGGCGATGCAGTTGTATTAGCATTAGGTGCTACAGCATTAGTGTTTTTTGCTTGTTCAGCTTACGTATTAACCACCAAAAAAGATATGTCATTCTTAAACGGGATGATGATGGCACTTTTTGTAGTCGTTTTAGTGGGCGTTATCGCAAATATTTTTTTAGCAATGCCAGCATTAAGCCTTGCATTAAGCGGTTTATTTGTGATTTTCTCAAGCGGTGCGATTTTGCTGACAACCAGCAACATCATTCAAGGGGGCGAAACCAACTATATTCGTGCAACCGTTGATCTTTATGTTTCACTCTACAACCTCTTCGTAAGTTTATTACAAATTTTGGGTGTGTTAGGAAACGATGACTAATGGCACAAATTGAGCTGAATGGCACATCTTATCAAGTGGATAACGATGGTTATTTGTTAAACCTTGATGATTGGTCAGAAACATTTGCAACATTAATGGCGGAGCGTGATGGCATTACGCTCACGCCCGAGCATTGGGAAATTATTCAGCTAGTGCGAGAGTTTTATCAAGAATACAAAACCTCGCCAGCAATTCGAATGTTGGTTAAAGCGATGTCGCAGAAATTTGGTGAGAAGAAAGGAAACAGCCGTTATTTACAACGCTTATTCCCCGATGGTCCTGCAAAGCAAGCAACGAAATTTGCAGGTCTCCCCAAACCTGCGAAGTGTTTGTAATCCGTATAGGACAAAGCAGTTAGCCTTCTGAGACGTTATGCTTTTGTCCTATTTTCATGCTATAGCTCCTTGTGTTGAACTCAAGTTATTCATCTTCATTAAAACGTTTCGCTTTATAAGTCGGTTTCATTAAGTTCTCAACAGAAAGAATATCATCTAATTCAGCCTCTGTGAGCAATCCTCTTTCTAATACCACTTCACGTACACCTTTACCTGTTTGAGCACAGATTTTACCCACGATATCACCATTATGATGTCCAATAAACGGGTTAAGGTAAGTGACAATACCAATCGAATTGAACACATAATTTTGGCAAATTTCACGGTTAACGGTAATACCATCAATACATTTATCACGTAAATTGACGCATGCATTTGAAAGAAGCGAAATGGTTTCAAACATTGCTTGACCAATCACAGGTTCCATCACGTTAAGTTGTAATTGCCCGGCTTCTGCAGCAAATGTAATAGTGCTGTCGTTGCCAATCACTTTAAAGCACACTTGGTTGACTACTTCTGGTATAACTGGGTTTACTTTAGCTGGCATAATAGAAGAACCAGCTTGTAACTCTGGTAAGTTGATTTCATTTAAGCCAGCACGAGGGCCTGATGACAACAAGCGTAAGTCATTACATACTTTAGAGAGTTTTACCGCTGTGCGTTTTAAGGCACCGTGTACCATCACATAAGCACCGCAGTCGGATGTTGCTTCGATTAAGTTATCAGAAAGTACGCAAGGTAAGTTGGTTACTTTAGCTAAGTTTTTAACCGCGAGCTCTGGGTAACCTTCTGGCGTGTTTAATCCTGTTCCGATTGCCGTTGCACCTAAGTTGACTTCAAGCAATAATTTGGCGGTGCGTTTGAGGTTTCTAACCTCTTCTTCTAGCAATACAGCAAAAGCTTTAAATTCTTGCCCTACTGTCATTGGTACCGCATCTTGCAATTGGGTGCGCCCCATTTTCAAAACATCAGAAAATTCGACCGATTTCGCCTCAAAACCTTGTTGCAAGTAGTGAACTTGGTCGATGAGTTTTAACACGCTGTTATAAACTGCTACGCGGAAGCCTGTAGGGTAAGCATCGTTAGTTGATTGGCTGGCATTCACGTGGTCCATTGGGTTTACGATGTTATAGCTTCCCTTTGGATATCCTAAAATTTCCAACGCGAGGTTCGCTACCACCTCGTTGGTGTTCATATTTACCGACGTGCCCGCACCGCCTTGATAAACATCAGACGGGAATTGATCCATACAGCGTCCGTTTTCTAAAATCTCATCGCAGGCCTGCACAATGGCATTCGCAATTTTCTTCGGAATAACACCCAACTCTGCATTGGTTAATGCCGTTGCTTTTTTTACCATTACCATACCGCGAACAAATTCGGGTACATCTGAAATTGTGTTATTAGAAATGTTAAAATTTTCAATTGCTCTGAGAGTGTGGATTCCCCAATAAGCCTCATTTGGAACTTCTCTTTCACCAAGTAAATCTACTTCAATACGTACATCTTTCATATTAAATCCCTCTTGTGTATTTATGATTAAAATCATAACAAGCAATCCAACTTTAAAATGTGATCTATGTCATATTTTTTGAAGCGAGCTGTAGATATAAACTAGGGCGATAGATTAGATTTTTTTATCTATTCTATCACCCTGTTCTACATAATCTCTTTGAATTCAATTAATTAGCCATCTATTTCTTCGCCAGTTTCATCCCATTTAAAATTAAGCGCAACGGAATTTAAGCAGAAACGTAAACCTGTTGGTGTAGGCCCATCATTAAATACGTGCCCTAAATGCGAATCGCACGTACCACAACGAATTTCTGTACGATGACGACCAATACTATAGTCGTCTAAATATCGTAATGCATTATCTGAAACCGCCTCATAAAAACTTGGCCAGCCACAACCAGCATCAAATTTTGTATCAGAACGGAAAAGGGCGTTATGGCAGCGCCCACAGCGGTATGTGCCTACACGCCCTTCATTTAAAAATTTACCTGTAAAAGGTAATTCGGTTCCAGCGTTGATCAATACATCCAATTGCTCATCAGAAAGTTCATCAATATCTTTAATCATCGTTATCTCCTTGAAAAATTTCATTTTTGCATTCTACAATTTTTTTACCTAAAAAGTGTGAGGAATCTTAAAAATTTGACATAGATCATATAAAAACAATCTGATATATTGAGTACCGTTCTTTTTTGTTGTCAAAACAACAAGATGGTGTGTTATAATCCAACCGTCTTGATACTTCTTTGAGGTGAGAGAACAAATTTGTTTAACTTTAATATAGGTGTAAAATCTTATGGCAATTAAAATTGGTATTAACGGCTTCGGTCGTATCGGTCGTATCGTATTCCGTGCAGCTCAACTTCGTGATGATATCGAAGTTGTAGGTATCAACGACTTAATCGACGTTGATTACATGGCTTACATGTTAAAATACGATTCAACTCACGGTCGTTTCAACGCTACTGTTGAAGTTAAAGATGGTCAATTAGTTGTAAACGGCAAAACAATCCGTGTAACTTCTGAGCGTGATCCAGCTAACTTAAAATGGGACGAAATCGGTGTTGATATCGCAGTTGAAGCAACTGGTTTATTCTTAACGGATGAAACTGCTCGTAAACACATCACAGCAGGTGCGAAAAAAGTTGTATTAACTGGTCCATCTAAAGATGCTACACCTATGTTCGTAAACGGTGTGAACTTCGACAAATATGCAGGTCAGGACATCGTTTCTAACGCTTCATGTACAACAAACTGTTTAGCTCCATTAGCGAAAGTAATTCACGAAAAATTCGGTATTAAAGAAGGCTTAATGACAACCGTTCACGCAACTACAGCAACTCAAAAAACTGTAGATGGTCCTTCAGCAAAAGACTGGCGTGGTGGTCGTGGTGCTTCACAAAACATCATCCCTTCATCAACAGGTGCAGCGAAAGCAGTAGGTAAAGTATTACCAGCATTAAACGGTAAATTAACTGGTATGGCGTTCCGTGTTCCTACAGCAAACGTTTCAGTTGTTGATTTAACTGTAAACTTAGAAAAACCGGCAACTTATGCTGAAATCTGTGCAGAAATCAAACGTGCTTCAGAAAACGAAATGAAAGGCGTTTTAGGTTATACAGAAGATGCTGTAGTATCAACAGACTTCAACGGTGCCGTTGAAACTTCTGTATTCGATGCAGCAGCAGGTATCGCATTAACAGATACTTTCGTGAAATTAGTATCTTGGTACGATAACGAAACTGGTTACTCAAACAAAGTATTAGACT
>ERZ841116.14-NODE-14-length-135180-cov-6.160148_pt1 | contig 135180 bp, 128 predicted proteins | sample MGYA00519875_ERZ841116 | MGnify/ENA primary metagenome ERZ841116 (study PRJEB31850, sample SAMEA3708889) | human gut metagenome | biome: human gut; feature: human-associated habitat; material: faeces | place: China | collected 2014 ... | reverse complement strand
CGCAGCGAGGGAGTTTCCAAAGGAACAGGCAGGATCAGCGATTTGTAAAAAACGCTCTCAACAATGCGGAGTTGCCACCTTGATTCTTTTAAATATTTGTGTTTCTTTTATTTCTGTCACATACATGAGAGACTACCTTCAAATCAGGATTGTATAAAAACGAATAATCTATAGAATTCTTACTAAATTATGCTATAATATACAAGATTAATCAAACAGTTTCAAAATGAAAGAGGAAGTATCAAATGAAAAGGTTATTATTAGTTTTAATGTTGATTCTGGGAGCAGTAACGATCACAAGTCGTCCAGTACAGACTTATGCATATACAGAAGAGCAAAAACAACAGGCGAAATCATGGCTTTCTGCACATGGTTATCCACCAACAAGGGCAGGAGCAGAGCAAGCTTATCAGGATTATATGGATGGAAAGATTGATGTGCCAGAGGCTGATGCATATCTTGGAAGAAATAAGCAGAAGAAAATAGAAGAAAAGAATAACAGCACTTCAACTACGAATAAAACAAGTCAAAAGACAGGATCAGAAGATACAACAGATACTAAGAATACAGAATCACAGACATCTGCTACAAGCGAAACAACAACGACTACTACAGAAAAAACAGTAACAACAGAAACGAAAGAACAGCAGAAACAAAAAGAAGAGAAAAAGAAACAGGAGCAGAAAAAAGAAAAGAAGAAGCATATGACAGGAATTACAATTGCGATTGCGGCAGTTGCAGTTTTTGCGATTTTAGTATTGATCATGCGTAAGAAAATGTAAAAATGACTTGACACAAAAGTTAGTTAGTGCTATTTTATAAATAAATTAAATAATATCTTCAGGGCAGGGTGCAAGTCCCTACCGGCGGTTATAGCCCGCGAGCCTTATATGGCATGACTTGGTGAGATTCCAAGGCCGACAGTACAGTCTGGATGGAAGAAGATTTAAGAAGTGATATTGATCATCATGTCCTGGGATTTTTATAATTCCAGGATTTTTTATTTCAAAAAGAAATATCAAGATATCAAAAAGGAGTTCCTGAAGAATTAGAACAAAGATTAGGAACTCTTTTTTATATTTCCGATTTCAATACCAATCAAAATCCAACCTCCCAAAATCAAAGAACCTGAAGGGAAGGGAGAAAAATATTTGAAAGAAGAATATATGCGGCGTGCGATTGAACTTGCCAAGAAAGGCTGTGGATATACCAATCCAAATCCTTTAGTCGGAGCAGTGATCGTAAAAGATCAAAGGGTTATTGGGGAAGGATATCATGAGAAGATCGGCGGATTACATGCAGAGCGAAATGCCTTAAAAAACTGCATAGAAGATCCTGAGGGAGCTGAGATTTATGTAACATTGGAGCCATGCTGCCATTATGGAAAAACACCACCATGTACGGAAGCGTTGATCGAAGCAGGGATCAAGAAAGTATATGTCGGGAATTTAGATCCCAATCCGAAAGTGGCAGGGGGCGGGATCAAAATCCTGAATGATCATGGAATAGAAACTGAGACAGGAATTCTTGAAGAAGAGTGCAGACAGTTAAACGATATATTTTTTCATTATATTCAGAATGATATTCCATATACAGCACTAAAATACGCAATGACATTGGATGGAAAGATTGCAACGGCAACTGGTGAATCCAAGTGGATCACAGGAGAAGAAGCCAGAAGACATGTACATACATTACGACATCAGTATGCAGCGATCATGGCAGGGATCGGTACGGTTTTAGCAGATGATCCGATGTTAAATGCACGAATCGAACATGGGAATGATCCAATTCGTGTGATATGTGATTCAAACTTAAGGATTTCGGAAGGATCAAATATCGTAAAAACAGCCAGAGAAATTCCAACGATCATCGCTACCATAAGTAAGGATCAAGAAAAAATAGCAAAATTAGAACAAAAAGGATGCAAGATCTTAAAAACGTCAGAGCAAGATGGAAAGGTCAATGTCAAAGAAGTTTTAAAACAGTTAAGAAATATGGAAATTGACAGTGTTTTAGTTGAGGGTGGTGGAATCTTGAATGAATCCTTGATCAAAAACGACTGTGTTCACAAAGTTTACGCCTATATTGCTCCAAAATTATTTGGAGGAGAAAAGGCCAAAACACCTGTAGAAGGCAAAGGGATCGAAAGGATCCAAGAAGCTTTGGTATTTGATGAATTAAAGGCAACACCACTTGGAAATGACATATTACTGGAAGGGAAGGTGAGATCATGTTTACCGGAATCGTAGAAGAATTAGGAACAGTCATATCCCTGAAGCGAGGAAGCAAAGCAGCAGTCCTTACGATCAAAGCAAATGTTATTTTTGAAGATCTTAAATTGGGAGACAGTGTAGCAGTTAATGGGGTATGCCTGACAGCGACTCACATTAGCGGCAATACATTTCAGGCAGACGTGATGAATGAGACATTCAACCGAAGCAGTCTTGGAAGTTTAAAAAAGGGATCTGTCGTCAACTTAGAGCGAGCGATGGCAGCCAATGGAAGGTTCGGAGGTCATATGGTAGCAGGCCATGTGGACGATACAGGGGAACTTGTTAGTGTAAAACAAGATGATAATGCTGTATGGTTTACGATCAAAGCCCCAGAAAATATCATGAAATACTGTATTGAAAAAGGATCGATCGCACTCGATGGAATCAGCCTGACGATCGCTAAGTTAAGCGATGATACCATTTCCGTATCCATGATCCCACATACCATAAAAAATACCAATTTTGGATATAAAAAACCAGGAGATAAGATCAATCTGGAGAATGACATGGTTGGGAAATATATAGATAAACTGCTGCATTTTGATCAGCAGGAAACAAACGACAAACATACAAACAGCACCTTAACAATGGAAATGTTAAGAAATGCTGGATTTTAATAAAAAACGAGGAGGGAAAAGACAAGATGAGCGATGTAGTATGCGAAGTAATCGCACAGCTTCCAACAAAATACGGAACATTTGAGGCACATGGGTATGTAGACCAGAGAAGTGGGGAACATCATGTAGCACTGGTCAAAGGAGATATCGCAGACGGAGAACCAGTTTTATGTCGTGTGCATTCTGAGTGCCTGACCGGGGATACTTTTGGATCTCTACGCTGTGATTGTGGAGAACAACGAAGCCGTGCAATGCGTCAGATTGAGAAAGAAGGACGAGGGGTTTTCTTATATATGCGTCAAGAAGGACGAGGAATCGGATTGATCAATAAACTGAAAGCTTATGTATTACAGGAACAGGGAATGGATACAGTCGAGGCCAACTTAGCTCTTGGATTTAAAGATGATGAACGAGATTACAGTGCAGGAGCCATGATCTTACAGGATTTAGGAATCAAAAAACTACGACTGATGACAAACAATCCAACCAAAATTGACGGATTAAATGAATATGGACTCGAGATCGTAGAACGAGTACCGATCCAGATGCCAATCAATCCATTTGATAAATATTATATGCAGACAAAGCAAAAGAAAATGGGACACATGACAACATACGAAGTTTAAATTAACAGAAAAATTAAAAAAATTAAGGTCCCAGGGACCTTAAGATTAACGAAATTAACGAAGAAAAAAGGAGTAATTAAAATGAGAGTATTAGAAGGTAAATTAGTAGCAAGCGGATTAAAAGTAGGAATCGTAGCAGCCAGATTTAATGAATTTATCGTATCCAAATTAGTATCCGGAGCTTTAGACGGACTGAAAAGACATGATGTGAAAGATGAAGATATCGATATTGCATGGGTACCAGGAGCTTTTGAGATTCCACTGATCGCAGACAAGATGGCAAAAAGCAAAAAATACGATGCAGTGATCTGTCTTGGAACAGTGATCCGTGGAGCAACAAGCCATTATGATTATGTATGTAACGAAGTATCCAAAGGAATCGCACAGGTATCATTAAATACAGGAATTCCAGTTTTATTCGGAGTTGTTACAACAGAAAATATCGAGCAGGCGATTGAACGTGCTGGAACAAAAGCAGGAAACAAAGGATATGACTGTGCATTATCTGCAATCGAAATGGTACAGCTGATCAAAGAAGTAGAAGCATAAAAAGAATCAGAAATTAAAGCAGGAAGTTAGTATGGAACAATATTATTTAGGATTTGACGCAGGAACACAAAGTGTAAAAACAGCAGTTTATGATATTGATATGAACCTGATCGTGCAGGATACCAATGCAACAATCTTAAATTATCCACATCCGGGATGGGTGGAAATGGACGCAGACCAGTATCTTCATGCAACGGTTACAGGGATCAGAAACTGCGTTACAAAGATGAAAGAAAAGAATCTGGATCCAGACAACATCCGCTCTATTTTTGGAGATGGGATCATCTGCGGGATTGTCGGTGTTGATAAGGATTGCCATGCGATCACACCTTACATCAATTATCTGGATTCCAGAACAAAAGAAGATGTTGAGGAACTAGCATCCCATCATTATGAGATCTGGGCAAAAGAGACTGGAAATCCTCAGCCAAACTGTATGTTTCCAGCGATGTTTGCACGTTGGATGATGAACAATTGTGAGGGCTTTAAAGAAAAAGGCAGAAAATTCATGCACAATGCCCCATATATCCTGGCTAATCTTGCAGGACTGTCTGCAGAAGATGCATTTATCGACTGGGGAACAATGTCTGGATGGGGACTAGGATACCGTGTAACAGAGAAAAAATGGTCCAAGGAACAATTAGAGATCCTTGGAATTCCAATGGAAATGATGCCAAAGATTCAAAAACCATGGGATATCATTGGAACATTATCAGAGACATTTGCAAAAGAAACAGGATTGAAATCAGGAATCCCAATCTGTGCGGGAGCCGGAGATACGATGCAGTCTATGATCGGATGCGGAGTAATCAAACCAGATCAGGCAGCCGACGTAGCAGGAACATGTGCGATGTTTTGTATCGCAACCGATGGGATCAATGAAGAATTAAGCAAACCAGAAAATGAACTGATCTTTAACAGCGGAACTTTAGAAAATACATACTTTTATTGGGGATTCATAAGAACCGGTGGATTAGCACTTCGTTGGTATCGAGATAATGTATGCAACGAAGCAGGAAATGGAGCATATTTTGATGAATTAAATGAGAAAGCACAAAATGTGCCATGCGGATCCAAAGGAGTCCTGTTCCTTCCATATTTAACAGGAGGATTTGGAGAAACATCCAATGCAAGTGCCTGTTTCCTGAATATGACGATGGACACAGATCAGGGAGTACAGTGGCGTGCAGTTTTAGAAGCAATCGGTTACGATTATATGAGTGTGACAGATATTTATAAAAAAGCAGGCGTGCCACTCGAATTTATGACGATCACAGAAGGTGGAAGCAATTCAGAAGTCTGGAATCAGATCAAAGCAGACATGTTAGGATGTAAGAGTGCCACATTAGAAAATGCACAAGGAGCAGTTCTTACAGATGCAGTGATCGCAGCATATGCGGTAGGAGATCTGGAAGATCCAAGTCAGGTATTTGAAAAAACAAGAAAGATCAAGAAAATTTATGAACCTGATCCAATAAGAACAAAATACTATCGCAGTATTTATGAACAACAAAGAAAACTAATTAAAGACGATATGGCAGCAGTTTTTGAGACTTTACACCAGATCAGTAAGATTCAAGAACAAAGCAATGATTAAAAAAATGAAAAGGCTTCTTTACAAGAGGCCTTTTTTTCTTGTACAATAAAAGATAAAGTATATAAAAATAAGTTATAAGCAACTAACTTTGTAGATGATTTTTGATTAATTAGATTTCAAGGAGGAAAAAGTCATGGATAACGAAAAGATTGAAAAATTACAACAGATGATCGATGAAAGTGATCATATCGTATTCTTTGGTGGCGCAGGTGTTTCAACAGAGAGTCATATTCCAGACTTTCGAAGCACGGATGGTTTGTATCACCAGACTTATAAATATCCACCCGAGGTTATGGTAAGCCATACATTTTATACACAGCATACGGAAGAATTTTATGATTTTTATAAGAATAAGATGATCTTCTTGGATGCAAAACCGAATAAGGCACATTTAAAACTTGCAGAGATGGAACGGGCGGGAAAACTGTCTGCGATCGTTACGCAAAATATCGATGGGCTTCATCAGGCAGCAGGAAGTAAAAATGTCTTTGAACTGCATGGCAGTGTTCACAGAAACTATTGCCAGAAATGCGGCAAGTTCTTCGATGTGAATTATGTCGTGAATGCCAAAGGAGTCCCATATTGTGATGAATGTGGGGGAATCATCAAACCAGATGTTGTATTATATGAAGAAGGCTTAGATTCTCAGACGATCAACGGAGCAGTCAGAGCCATTTCCAAGGCAGATATGCTGATCATTGGAGGAACATCACTGGTTGTCTATCCAGCCGCTGGAATGATCGATTATTTTAAAGGAAAATATCTTGCAGTACTGAATCGTGATGCGACAAGCAGAGATAAACAGGCAGATTTGTGCATTACAGACCCAATCGGAGAAGTACTGGGAAGAATCAGGGTATAAAGATGAAGAAAAAAGATATAATCTTGATCGCAGCAGTACTGGCAATTTCGCTGATCAGTTTGGCAGCGATCAAGATGACACAAAAAGACGGAAAAGAAGTGATCGTGACAGTTGAAGGAAAAGAAGTGTACAAAACATCCATCAAGAAAGATCAGATCTATCAAATTCCAGAGGAAAATGGCACGAACGTCATGCAGATCAAAGATGGAAAAGTTACAATGAAAAAAGCAGACTGTAAAGATCAGATCTGTGCAGATCACAAAGCAATCGAGAAATCAGGAGAAACCATCGTATGTCTGCCACATAAAGTAGTGATCGAAATTAAATCAGAAAAAGGCAAAGAACAGGAATTAGATGGAGTAACCCAATAGTATAAGAATCTAACATCATAGTAACAGGAGAAATATATGTCAACCAAAAGATTAGCAACGGATGCAATGTTCTTAACATTAGCCCTCGTTGTATCCTATATAGAAGTATTGATCCCAATACCAGTTGGAATACCAGGAATCAAATTAGGACTCGCAAATGGAGTCATCATGGTACTGCTATTTTTCACAACATGGATCAGAACCCTTGAGATTTCTGTGATCCGAGTTGTACTGGCAGGCTTCCTATTTGGAAATCCAATGACGATCGCATACAGTCTGGCAGGAGGAATCCTAAGTCTGATCGTAATGGGAATCTTAAAGAAGATCAAAGGATTTTCATCAGTCGGAATCAGCGTCGGAGGAGGCGTTGCACATAACATTGGACAGTTAAGCATCGCAGTCATATTGATGGAGAACACAAAGATTTATTACTATGCACCAGTATTACTTCTGACAGGAACAATTGCAGGAGTTATGATCGGAGTGTTAAGCGGGGTATTGGTTAAGAAAATCCCGCCACAACTATTTTAAGTGATAAAATTATGAAAATTTCGTAAAATTTTTTCTAAAAGTTTGAAATTTCATCAAAATCATGGTAGTACTATATGTATATGCGCTTTCATAAGCAAGATAAGAATAAGATCATACAAAAGAAAAAGAAACTCTTAGATATGAAAAGAAAGGAGTTTGAAAATGAAAGCAAAACTAAATGAGATCATAAAACACGGACATTTAGGCATCATAGCGGCATTTTTTGCAATTTATATGGTCACATTTTCTTATATAGAAAATCGAGATGTACATCATTATATTGTACATACAGTACTTGATGAGAAAATCCCATTTTGTGAATATTTCATTATTCCATATTTGCTATGGTTTATATTTGTAGCTGTAACTGTACTGTATTTTATGTTTTTCAATCAAAATAAATGGAAAGAATACTATCAGTTGATGATCACATTGGGAATAGGAATGACCTTATTTTTAGTTATTTCCTTAGTATTTCCAAATGGACAGGATTTAAGACCAGTACTTAGCGGAAACAGCATTTTTATTCAGGCGGTGCAGTTTATTTATCATACCGATACACCGACAAATGTACTGCCAAGTATTCATGTATTCAATTCCCTTACATGCTGCATGGCAATTCTTCAGAATAAGCGGAAACATTTTAAGAAAACAACAGATATCGCAGTAGTGCTCTTAACGATATTAATTATCATGTCAACGATGCTTCTAAAACAACACAGCGTTGTGGACGTAGCACTCGCAATCCTCATGTATACTGCATGTTACAGGATTGTATACGGCAAAGAAGTATGGAAACAGGATGCATTTTGTTCCTTTTTATTTATCAATCGGTAAATGAGAAAGCTTGACAGTATTTCTTGTGTTTGTTATAAATAAGTGTATGTAGCTCCCAGGGACCTTAAGTTTTAAGAACTTAAGGTCCCTGGGAACATAAAAACCAAGAAAGAGTATAACAATGAAAAGAAAACTTCTATCTATATTAGTATGTATAACAACACTCTCTTTATGTCTGATGGGATGCACAGGCAATACAACGAAGAAGAATAAGAATGGAAAACTAAAAGTTATTGCAAGTTTCTATACAATGTATGACTTTGCCAAGAAGATCGGCAAAGATAAAATTGAAGTGACGAATATGGTACCGGCTGGTACAGAACCCCACGATTGGGAGCCATCTACGAAAGATCTGATCGAGTTGGAGAAATCCGATGTCTTCATATATAATGGAGCCGGAATGGAACAGTGGGTGGATGATGTATTAGAAAGTCTTGACACTGAAGAATTAACAAGTGTAGAAGCATCCAAAGGAATCAAATTGTTGAAAGATACCGATGCACATGAACATGATCACGAGCACGAAAGTGAGAATGATCCACATGTATGGTTAGATCCACAGAATGCAAAATACGAGATGAATCAGATCAAGAAAGCATTGATCAAAGCAGATCCAGACAATAAAGACTATTACGAAGCCAATTATAAGAAAGAAGCAGCACGATGTGATGAGCTGGATCAACAATATAAGAAAGAATTAGCACAAGTTTCAAAGCGTGAACTTGTCGTAGCACACGAAGCATTTGGATATCTGTGCAAAGCATATGATTTAGAACAGATGGGGATCGAAGGGTTATCAGCAGATGATGAACCAGATCCAAAACAAATGAGCGAAGTGATTGAATTTGCAAAGAAACATAAGGTCAAAACGATCTTTTTTGAAGAATTGGTAAGCCCGAAAGTAGCAAAAACCATTGCCAAAGAAACAGGAGCATCCGTAAAGATGCTAAACCCACTCGAGGGATTAAGCAATAAGGAAATCAAAGCAGGGCAAGATTATTTTTCTGTAATGAAACAAAATCTCTCTGCGATTAAAGAGGCATTAAGTGAATGAGCAAAACAAGCATAGATAAAATGATACAACTAAATCATGTAAAGTTTGGTTACAGCGATACAGAAGTATTAGATGAGATCAATCTTACGATCAATGAAGGGGAATATGTCGTATTAACCGGAGAAAATGGAAGCGGGAAAAGTACGCTTATGCGTCTTATTTTGGGAGAACTGAAACCAGATGAGGGAGAGATCATTATTATGGACAATGATTCCAAATTAAAGAAACAGATTGGTTACGTTGCCCAGAATGGGATCAGCAAAAATCAGAGTTTCCCGGCAACGGTTGAAGAAATCATGGTAACTGGACTATATCAGGAACTTGGTTTATTCCATCTTCCAAACAGGAAACATAAAAAGAAGATCAAAGATACATTAAAAGAATTCGGGATGGATGAATTCCTCAAGCGAAGAATTGGAGAATTATCCGGCGGGCAGCAGCAGCGAGTGATGATCGCCAGAGCAATGATCTCAAATCCAAGACTGCTGATCTTAGATGAACCAACAACAGGAGTTGATGCCACATCAACGAAAGCGTTATATGACACGCTATATGAGATTAATACAAAATACAAAACAACTATTTTTATGATCACACATGGAAGATTACAGGATTGTAAAGGATGTGATCGTATTTTGAGAATGGATGAAGGGAGAATTGAGGAACAATGATAGAAATGCTTCAATATGGATTTATGCAACGAGCATTTATCACAGGAATTCTTCTGGCAGTGATCACTCCACTGATCGGAATCACGATCGTATTAAAAAGAATGTCCATGATCGGTGATGCACTTTCTCACGCTTCCTTAGCCGGAGTAGCCCTCGGATTATTACTTGGGATCAATCCAATCCTTGGAGCGATGGGGATCTGTTTGTTCGCAGCACTAGGAGTTGAAGCGATCCGAAGAAAGATTCCAAGATATTCAGAGATGGCAATCTCCATCATCATGTCAACAGGGATTGGACTAGCCGGAGTGTTATCTGGTTTTGTAAAAAATGGAACAAACTTTAACAGCTTCCTCTTTGGAAGTATCATCTCGATCAGCAAAGACGAACTACTGATCGTATGCGTGATCAGTGCCTTAGTATTACTCTGTGTATTACTTTTATACAAAGAACTATTTTACATTGGATTTGATGAAAATGCAGCAAGGATCAGTGGTGTACCAGTAAAGACGATCAACTTTATCTTCACACTGTTAACCGCCCTTACCGTATCCATCGCATCAAGAACCGTAGGAACTCTGATCGTATCCTCCATGCTCGTTATCCCGATCGCATGTGGAATGCAGGTAGGAAGAAGCTATAAGGCTGTTATGATCATCGGCGTGATCACAGCACTGATCACAACGGTGATCGGATTAACACTATCTTATTATATCGGACTCAAACCAGGAGGAACGATCGTGTTATTAGAAGTAGGATGCTTTTTGATCCTTACATTGGTAAGCAGATATTTAAAATAGGATAAGACCCGATATTACTTGAATTTCATAACAAAATTTTATATAATGAAAAGAAAGCATGCATATAAAACAAGATTGCATGCTTTCTTTTTTGGAAGCAATCACGAAAGGAAGATAGATCAATGATCATCAAATTAATTGAAACTGTATATCAATTCCTGTGGGGAGACTGGATTCATATACCACTTCCAGGTGGGGGAAGTTTAGGAATCTCACTTCTGATCCTGTTATTATTTCCAGCAGGAATCGTATTTACAATAAAAACAAGATTCCTACCGATCCGCTTATTTCCAGATATGGTAAAAGTACTGACAGCAAGCAACAAAAAGGATAAAGGCGAAAAAAGCACTCTTTCATCCTTACAGACATTGATTGTATCAACTGCAACCCGTGTCGGAATGGGAAATTTAACCGGAGTTGTAGCAGCCGTATCCGCAGGAGGGGCCGGAGCAGTCTTCTGGATGTGGGTTACAGCCTTACTTGGTTCATCCACAGCCTTTATCGAAGCAACTTTAGCCCAGCTTCACAAAGAAAAAGATCCACTCTACGGAGGATACCGTGGAGGTCCGGCGTACTATATCCATCATTTTATGGAAGAAAAACAAGGCAAGAAGAAAAAACATACCCTGATCGCAGTCCTGTTTGCGATCTCAGGACTGATCTGCTGGTGTGGGATCAGTCAGGTAGTCAGCAATTCTGTAGCGGAGTCATTTAACAATGCATTTCATATTCCAACGATCTACACAACGATCATCTTAGTGATCATTGCAGCAGTGATCGTATTAAGAAAGAATGCAACCGTGAAAGTATTAGATATCGTTGTACCGATCATGGCAGTCGTATACTTCCTGATCACGATCTTTGTGATCGTAACGAATATCACAAGTATTCCAGCAGTCTTTGCAAGAATCTTCAAAGAAGCCTTTGGACTAAGACAAGTCGCAGCCGGTGGATTTGGAGCTGTTCTTATGAATGGTGTGAAACGAGGATTATTCTCAAACGAAGCAGGATCAGGATCCGCCCCATGTGCCGCCGCAGCCGCAGACTGCGAATGCCCTGCACAGATGGGACTGGTACAGGCATTAGGAGTATTTATCGATACGATCGTCATCTGCAGCTGTACCGCAATGCTGATGCTATTAGCACCACAGAGTATGACAGACGGTCTTACAGGAATGAATCTACTTCAGACAGCTATGAACTACCACCTTGGAAGTTTTGGAGTCATCTTTATCGCTGTGATCCTTTGGATGTTCAGTTTCTCAACCTTCTTAGGAATCTTGTTTTATGCAAGATCCAATGTTGCATACTTATTTGGTGATAACTGGGCATCACAGACAGCATACAAAGTATTAGCACTGGTCATGCTCTTTATCGGAGGAATCCAGACTTATACCTTCGTATGGGACTTAGGAGACGTCGGAATCGGACTGATGACGATCTTCAATATCTTCATCCTGTACGCAATGTCGGGACAAGCGATCAAAGAATTGAAAGATTATGAAGCAGATAAGAAGAAAAATATAGAAGAAAGAGTGTTTTCCTTGCAGGAAGATGAATAAAAAAATGGGTGTCCCAACCAAGGACACCCATTTTTTAAACAAATAATTTCTTCCGAGTCCGAAAATAAGCCACCAAAACCATACTTCCAGTCAACAACCAGGAAATCGGATAGATCACCATCAAAAGCCTGTAATCATGGAACCAGTGACAAACCGTAGCAAGCCACACAAGTCTTAACACACAAGACCCAAACACAGTAAGGATAGCAGGGGTCATAGACCGCCCAAATCCACGCAGGCATCCACCACTGATCTCATAAGAACTTGTTAAACACTCAAACATCAAAACAAATAAGAAACGGATCACAGCATAACGATATACCGCAGGGTCACTCGTAAACAATCCAATAAAGAACGTACGGAATACAACAAAGATCGTACTAAGCACTCCACAGGAGATGACACTACACATCATACCAAGACGAAAGATCTTCTTACAACGCTCCTCATTCTTCGCTCCATAATTCTGCCCAGTAAACGTAACAACCGTCTGAGCAAATGCATTGACAAGATAATAAGCAAAATACTCATAATTAAGCTCCACCGCAGACCCAGCAATCCCAGCAGAACCAAAACTGTTGATCCCAGACTGGATACAAACATTCGCAAGCGAAAACACCATTCCCTGAAGTCCCGCAGGAACCCCGATCCTTAAGATCTTAGATACCGCATCACGATCGATCATCAAAGACTGAAAAGAAAGACGGATCGGAAGCTCCTCGTGCATCAGAAAATAAATGATCTGCGCAGCACTTACCGCATTCGCACCAACCGTAGCAAGACCAGCTCCAGCAACACCCATACGAAATACTACAACAAATAACAAGTTCAAAATAACATTCACAACACCAGACACGATCAAAGCATACATCGGACGACGCGTATCCCCGATACTACGAAGGATCGAAGCCCCAAAATCATACAACATAAAAAACGGCATTCCAAGAAAATAAATTCTCAGATATAAAGTTGCCAGATGAATGATATTCTTCGGAGCACCCATCAGTACAAGGATCGGATGCGCCACAAACTGTCCAAGCACAAGCAAAAACACACCACTTAACAAAGCGAGCGTAACCGCTGTATGTACCACACGAGGAACACGTTTCTTATCACACTGTCCAATATAGTTTGCAATCACAACATTTGAACCAAGTGAAATTCCAGAAAACAAAGTAACCATCAAAGAAATAACAGAACTATTACTCCCAACTGCAGCCAAAGCCTCACTACTCGCAAAACGCCCGACAACCGCAGTACCAACTGAATTAAAAAGCTGCTGTAAGATACTACAAGCAGCAAGCGGCATGGCAAATAATAAAATTTTATCTAACAAACTTCCATGAAGCATATCCATCTTACCGGACTGCTTAGATGAAGAATTCTTCATATAAAACTCCCTTCTATCTCCTGTGCCCAGTCACCTTAAGTTTTCAGTTTCGCAAGAAACTGAAAACTTAAGGTGACTGGGCACCCACACAACTCTCTTTTTAGCAGATACAATTCTAACTCTTTTTAAATAAATTATCAACAAAAGAAAATAACGAACCAAAAAAGATACAATCGAAACAGGCTCATAATGATATAATAAAGAACAAAACAAAAAGATAAGACATAAGAAAGAAGGAACACAACCCATGCAAATGAGCATATTACTATTTAAACAGATTGCCCAGCTATTCCTAATGATCCTAATGGGCTACATCATCGTAAAAACAAAACTATTAAAAGGAGAAGACAGCAAAGTCCTCTCAAAGATCATCCTATACCTGATCATCCCAGCAGTCATCATCAACGCATTTCAGGTAGACTACAGCCCAAACGTAACCAAAGGACTGATCACAGCCTGCATAGCATCCATTATCCTGCAGTTTTTACTACTCTTCGTAACCTACATCATGCAAAAAATGTTCCACCTAGACTCTGTAGAATTCACATCCGCCTACTACTCAAACTCCGGAAACCTGATCGTCCCATTAGTTACCTATATATTAGGCGGTAAATGGGTCGTATACGGCTGTGTATTCATGAGCGTCCAGTTATTCTTCATCTGGAGCCAGGGCAAAAACATGATCAGCAGAGAAAAAGGAATCAACCTAAAGAAGATCCTGTTAAACATCAATATGATCTCCGTATTCCTAGGAGTCATCCTATTCTTCACAAAAATAAGATTCCCAGAGATCATCAACAATACGCTCTCATCTGTAGGAGGCATGATCGGACCATTAAGCATGATCGTCACAGGAATGCTCATCGCAGAAGTAAATCTAAAAGATATCTTTACAAACAAGAGAGTCTATCTGGTAACAGTACTAAGACTAATCATTCAACCATTGATTGCATTAGTAGTCATTAATCTCTTAGGAATGAGAGGATGGCATCCACAAGGAGATAAGATAATTCTCATCACATACCTCGCAGCGATCACACCATGCGCATCGACTGTTACACAGATGTGTCAGGTGTATGGGAATGATTCGAAATATGCAAGTGCGATTAATGTTATGACTACGTTGTTATCTATAATTACCATGCCGGTGTTTGTTTATTTGTATCAAATGTAAAAATATTACAAGGAAAATATTTATAATCTATAAACTGGTAGTATAATAATTTAAAATACAATGCATTGATTATACATCATATTTGATGTATAAAGGAGGGGGATTATATGCCATTTACAACAGTCAAAACAGAAGAGTTAATTGAAAATATGAAACAAAAAGATGCTGAATTTGCAAAACAATGGGATGAAAGCAGAAATGAGTATAAGTTGATACAAGAAATGATTAGAATCAGAAAAGAACAACATATAACACAAACACAATTAGCACAAATGACCGGAAATAAGCAACAATCAATATCAAGAATTGAAAAGAAATTAGTAAAACCATCTCTGGCATCATTTTGTAAGATTATTAATGCATTGGGATATGATTTGAAGATAGTCAAGAAATAAGTTGTTGTTGAACTATAGATTTGGAAAGACTGTGAATTAATATCCAATATCGTATAACATACACGCCCACTAGTGGTTTCGAACACTGAAATTATTGAATATTATAAAAATGGTTATCTGTCGGCGACCGTAGGAACACGTCGCGGGCAGATAACCATTTTTATAATATTCTACCAATAACTTCAGTTCATCAAACCATTATTTACTGTCTATAATACTCCAAAAATTCCCCAAGTTTCCCCATAGCATCTTCCAAAACTTCAATACGAGGCAGATAAACCACTCTGAAATGATCCGGATCCTTCCAGTTAAATCCACTACCATGCACGATCAAAAGCTTCTTCTCACGTAAAAGATCCAAAGCAAACTGCTCATCATTCGTGATATTAAACTTCTTCGTATCAATCTTAGGAAAGATATAAAACGCAGCCTTCGGTTTCACAGCAGAAATACCAGGAATATCACAAAGTGCCTTATAAACATATTCCCTCTGCTCATAAATACGTCCACCAGGAACAATATAATCATTGACACTCTGATGACCACCAAGCGCCGTCTGGACAACCGCCTGCGCAGGCACATTTGAACAAAGTCTCATATTAGAAAGCATATTAAGTCCCTCGATATAATCCTTTGCAACCGCCTTATTACCACTTAAGATCATCCAGCCAATACGGAAACCAGCGATCATATGAGATTTAGACAATCCGGAAAATGTCACACAAAACAGATCAGGAGCAAGAGAAGCAATGGATACATGTTCCTCTCCATCCATCACAAGACGATCATAAATCTCATCAGAGAAGATAATAAGCTGATGTTCTCTCGCAATATCAACGATCTGCTGTAAGACCTCTCTAGGATACAAAGCCCCAGTTGGGTTATTCGGATTGATCAAAACGATCGCTTTCGTTCTATGATTGATCTTCTTCTTAATATCCTCCATATCAGGATACCAGTCTGACTGTTCATCACAGATATAATGAACCGCCGTACCACCAGCAAGCGTAGCACAAGCTGTCCACAAAGGATAGTCCGGAGAAGGGATCAAGATCTCATCCCCATCATCAAGCAGGGCAGACATAGAAAGATTGATAAGCTCACTGACACCATTCCCAGTATAAATGCTGTCGATATCAACATTTGGAAGGTGCTTAAGCTGTGCATACTGCATGATCGCCTTTCTCGCAGCGAACAATCCCTGAGAAGGGGAATATCCTTCGCAGTCAGTCAACTGATGTCTCATATCATAAATGACTTCATCCGGCGTTCTAAAACCAAATGGAGCAGGGTTTCCGATATTTAACTTTAAGATATTTGTTCCATCACGCTCCATACGATTCGCTTCATCCACAACAGGACCACGAACATCATATAAGACATTATCAAGTTTGCTTGATTTACTAAAATGACGAACAGGAGGCTTCTTATTGTCGGTCAGAGAAGAACGATCGATCTCAGGTTCAAAGAAATCTTCCTTAGAAGCATCACCAAGAAGCCATTTCTCCTCAACTTCCAATGTATCTGCAAGAAAATGAGCGATATTCGCACGAGGAAGAGTCTTTCCACTGACATACTGGCTGATATGGCTCTTTCCAACCTTTAACCCTGCCTGATCAGCAGCGTGTACAAGATCCACCTGTTTCATTTGTTTTTGCTCCATAGCAGAACGTAAATGCTCTGCAAATAGTTCTTTCTGATTCATAATACAGCTCCTTTATTAAGAAAAGTTCAATTTATTAAAACGATTATATCATAAAAGAAAAGAAAGTTCAATTTAAAATATACAAAAGTTCAAAAACGACAAAAATATACTTATTACAACAAAAAGTACAAGGAAACTTATTGAAATTTATGAAATCTATGATAACATATAAAGAAGATTAATGAACAAGAATAAAAAAACTATATTATGGGGATTAAAAGAATATGGGAGTATCAAAAAGACAGATGCAGAATTTCCTGATCTATATACTTGATATGGTGGGATTGACTGCAGGATATTTTGTTGCAGTTTATCTGCGATTTGGAAATCTAGAAACAGCATATGGGTTTATGAGAGCTGATACATATTTGCGATGGATCATTGCAATGGCAGTTCTGACTTTTGTTTACTTGCTGTTCCACCCAAATCGCAGTTTTTTTAAGCGTAAAATTAAAGACGAAATACGATGCGATTTTCAGACAGCAGTTCTGACTGGAGCCGGGATGTCAATGATCGCATTGCTGATGGCAGACGCATCCGAGTATTCAAGATTCATTTATATGTTTACGATCGGATTTGAGTTCTTCTATATGATCATCGTACATCGTCTGTACCGCAAGTACTGGTTGCGAAGAAGATCCAATCATTCATTTGCAAGGAAAATGATGCTGATCACAACTAGTGGTGAAGCAGAGCAAGTGATCACGAATATTATAAAAGAAAAAACATGGGATTTATGGATCACGAGTATTGTCATTATAGATAAAGATATGGTAGGAGAAAATGTCTATGGGATACCAGTCATTGGATTTACATATCGAAGTATGTTTGAATACGCAGCAAGAAATGTTGTAGATGAAGTGTTTATCTACATTCCAAAAGAATATAAATATCCAGTTGCAATGACAATTCAGAATTTTGAGGATATGGGAATCAATACAAGTCTGAATATTCCTTTATTCCAGATCAATCAGAATCTAAATAAGACATTAGAAACTGTAGGATCATATAATGTAGTATCATTTTCTGGAAGAGAAGTTTCTTTATTTATGTTACTTCTTAAGAGAGCGATGGATATCCTTGGTGGACTGGTTGGACTTTTGATCACTGGAATCGCATTGATCTTTGTGGCACCAGCGGTGAAACTGGAATCTCCGGGACCATTATTGTTTTCTCAGAAGAGAGTTGGTAGAAATGGTAGAATATTTAAGATCTATAAGATCAGATCGATGTATCAGGATGCGGAGGAGCGTAAGAAGGAATTGATGGCTCAGAATGAGATGGACGGGCTGATGTTTAAGATGAAAGATGATCCTCGTATTACGAAGGTTGGGAAATTTATCAGGAAGACTAGTATTGATGAGCTTCCGCAGTTTTGGAATGTACTGAAGGGGGATATGAGTCTGGTTGGGACTAGACCACCTACAGTGGATGAATTTGAGCAGTATAGTGCTTATCATAAGAAGAGGCTTTGTAGAACACCTGGGTTGACTGGAATCTGGCAGGTTAGTGGTCGTAGTACGATTACTGATTTTGAGGAGATTGTGAAATTGGATGTTCAGTATATTGAGAATTGGTCTCTTTGGTTGGATATTAAGATATTGTTTAAGACAGTGGCGCTTGTGTTTAAGGGTGATGATGGGGCGCAGTAGAAGGGAAGTGTACGGTGAGTAGTAATTATATAAGGAAGAAACAATTAAAAATTGCGATGATCGGACATAAAGTTGTTCCATCAAGAAGAGGCGGAATTGAACTTGTACTGACTACGATGTGTCCTAAGATGGTAAAACGAGGACATCAAGTTACATGTTATAATCGTTCCGGTGATAAAGTTGAAAATGAATATGTAAATACCGTAAAAAATGGTACATATAAAGGCGTAAAATTAAAGAAAGTATTGACGATCAACAAGAAGGGGCTGGCAGCAATGACATCCTCCTTTTCTGCTGCTATCAGAGCAGCATTTGGAAGATATGATATTGTACATTTTCATGCAGAAGGACCTTGCACAGCTCTTTGGATTCCGAAATTATTCAGAAAACGTTGTATCGTAACAATCCATGGATTGGATTGGGCAAGAGATAAATGGAAATCTGGATTTGGTTCAAAATATATCAAATTTGGAGAGAAAGTGGCTGCGAAATATGCAGATGAAATCATTGTTTTGAGTAAAGGAGTTCAAGATTATTTTAAACAGACGTATGGTCGAGATACAATTCTCATCCCCAATGGAGTATCAAGACCTGAGAATGTGGAAGCTGATCTGCTCACGAAGAAATTTGGTCTGCATAAAGATGATTATATTTGTGCGTTGTCACGACTTACAGAAGAGAAAGGTATTCATTATCTGATTGAAGCTTATCAGAATGTGAAGACGGATAAGAAGTTAGTGATTGCTGGAGATACTAGTGATACGGATGATTATGTGATGAAACTTAAGAAGTTGGCTGGGAATAATCCGAATATTATCTTTACTGGGTTTGTTTCTGGTAGAACATTAGAGGAACTTTATAGTAATGCTTATGTTTATGTGTTGCCTTCTAAGTTGGAGGGAATGCCACTTAGTCTGCTTGAGGCTATGAGTTATGGGAACTGTGTAATCGGGTCAGATATTGCTGAGATTGCTGATGTGGTTGAGGATAAGGCGATATTGTTTAAGAAGGCTAATGTTGAGGACTTGAAGGAGAAGCTGCAGATGGTTTGTGATGATGTGGAACTTGTGGAAAAGTATAAGAGAGAAGCATCTGGGTATATCTGTGGTAGATATAATTGGGAAGATGTTGTGAGTCGGACTGTTGAGGCTTATAGAGGAAAGAAATAAGAAGGGAAGATTTTCATGCATAGTTATGGAACTATTGTGATTAATGGTTTAGAGAATTGTAAGTTGGATTCTGAAAAAGAAATTAAAATTAATGCGTATATGGATATTGTGCAGAGTGCAACATTAAATCCAATGGATAAAGGTAAGATGATATTGGAAATTGACTTTGTGTATGCCGAAAACAGAATTAAAAATGGGTTTGAATTTAGAGATATTATTTACGACATAGCAAGACGAATGGTGTATCAGTTTTTAGATAAACAAATTGATATTTCTAGTATTAATTTTGAAGAACCGAGTATTTCACATTTAGACAGAGGTAAAGTAATTGGAGAGGGGTTTATAACATTCCAGAGTATAAACGATGAGTCAGAGAAGACTGATATTAATAATATGGAAATTTCAATAGAAAATTATGATGTAAAGAAGTTGTCAATGGTCAATCAATTAGAGGAAAGAAGCCAAATATTAAAATATACTAATTTGTATGAACGATTAAAAAAGATATGTAATGGTGGGCAAATAAAAGTAACAGAGAAAATTCGGGAAAGATTTTCAGATGAATATAATATAAAATGTGATAATGAAAATATAAATGCTGAATATGCCGAAAAGCATCCAGATGCTAAATATCAAGATGATTTTACATATTTACGTACGATGATTGCACATGGTGGAGATGTTGATTATTCAGATGAAATTTATAGTAGATTAGGAAGAGAAACTATAAAGATAGTAAAAATAATAAATATATTGGAAAAAGAACAGGGTAATTAAAATGATTAAAGATAAAAAAGAATTAAAACAAATTATAGAAGAAGATAAAAGAGTTTTTGATGAATATGTAAATCAGAACTATAGATCTTCTATGTTTTTGAAATTAACAAAAGATCATTTGTATGAAATTTTTAAATATGTGATGTTATTAAGAAAAACGCAATATTATTATTTTAGATGTAATACGTTGGGGGGGGGGCAGACGTTATTTTAACATAGCCTTTTATACATATTATACGCGTAAAAAAAATAGAATGGGCAATAAATTAGGATTTTATATACCAGCCAGTGCTGAAATTGGAAAAGGATTATTAATATATCATCATGGAACGCTGATTATAAATGGAAATGCTAAGATAGGAAAATATGCAAAATTTCATGGAAATAATTGCATAGGAAATTCAGGAATAAGTACAAAGGTTCCCCAAATTGGAGATAATGTTGAACTTGGCTTTGGAGCTAGCATAATAGGAAATGTGAAAATTGATAACAATACTACGATTGGAGCAGGTGCTGTAGTTGTTCATTCTACAAATAAAGAAAATGAAACTTTAGTTGGTGTACCTGCAAGAAAAAAGTAATTTAATAGAATTCATTGCGGGTATTTTTGGAGGAATGCAATGAATACTATAGTAAAAAAAATAATGAGTTGTTTATTAAATGGTAAGGGAGATTCAGAATCATACATAAAACATTTAAGAAAAATTGGAGTTAAGGTTGGAGATAATGTAATAATTTATTCTCCTTATAAATGTGACATTGATGAACAAAATCCTCATATGTTGGAGATAGGAAACAACGTAAAAATTTTAGCAGGAACAACAATATTAACTCATGATTTTTCGTGGTGTGTTACTAGCGGTTTAGATGGAATTGTGTCAGGTGCAGTGGGCAAAGTTGTTATTCATGATAATGTATTTATCGCAAGACATGCTACAATAATGAGAAATGTAGAAATTGGAGAAAATGTAATAATTGGAGCAGGAGCTGTGGTAACAAAAGATTGTGAACCTAATGCTGTATATGCAGGTGTTCCAGCAAAAAAGATTATGAGCATTGATGAATTTCATGAAAAAAGAAAAAAACAACAACTTAAGGAAGCTGTTGCTATTGTAAATGAATATTATAAGAAAACAGGGGAAATACCAAATAAAAAAATATTAAGAGAATATATATTTTTGTTTGAAGATAGAGATAATTTTAATACAGAATTAGTAGATCAAATTCTAAAAGATTCAGGACATTATGATAAATGTCTTGATGCTTTTAAAAATACAGAGCCAATGTTTAATGGATATAATGAATTTTTGGAATATTGCAAGTTACGAAGAGGAAATAACAAATGATTAATGACGAATTAATAAGTATAATTATACCAATATATAATGTTGAAGATTATCTTTCAGCATGCATAGAGAGTATTATGAAACAAACCTATAATAATTTGGAAATAATTTTGGTAGATGATGGATCCCCAGATTCATCTCCTGAGATATGTGATAGATATGAAAAAATAGATAATAGAATAAAAGTTATACATCAAAAAAATAAAGGATTATCAGGTGCACGTAATACAGGAATTAATGTTTCAAAAGGTAAATATTTAATTTTTGTTGATAGTGATGATACGGTTGAATCATCAATGGCGGAAGAATTATATAAATGTCTGAAAAAATATAATTGCAAAATGGCAGCGTGTAATCGGAATTATGTCTTTGAAGATGGAACAACTATCTGTAAAACCAAGGACAAAATTAATACTGTATTTGAATTTGATGAAGCAATTAAAGAAATGAATAAGTTTTATTTGTTTGATATGTCAGCATGGGCTAAAATTTATGATCGAGAATTGTTTGCAGAAATTAGATTTCCAAAGGGAAAGTTAAGTGAAGACTATTTTGTTATGTATAAATTGATTGATCTTGCACAAAAAGTAGGATACACATCATTACCATTATATAATTATTTACAGAGAAACAGTAGTATATCTAGAAATAAAAAAATAAATCATGATTTTATTGAAGCTGCAAGAGATCAAATGAAATATTTGGATCAAAAATATCCAGAGCTTAAGGAAATGGCACATACAGCATATGCTTCGGCGAATTTAACAGTATATGATTTTTACTTGAAAAATGGAGTTAAATGTCCTAAAGATAAAATGAAAGAATTTAAAGATGAAGTTAAAAAAAATATACAGTATGTACGTAATAATAAAGACATTAGTAAAGCGAAAAGAATACAATTAGAATTATTTATTAAGAGTTCTATATTATATAAATGGACTTTTATTGTATATCGAAAGATTAGGAGAGTTTAATTTATGGAAGAGAAAATTTTAAGTATTATTATACCAGTATATAATGCTGAAAAGTATATAAAAAATATTTTACATAAATTAGATAAGCAAATAACAGATAAAATAGAAGTTTTATTAATAGATGATGGATCAAAAGATAAGTCATTGGAAATATGTGAATCTTATGCAAATAGTAGCAATAATTTTAAAGTGTCCCATCAGCAAAATAGTGGAGCTAGTGCAGCAAGAAATAGAGGAATTGAATTAGCAAAGGGCCGCTATATAGTTTTTATAGACAGTGATGATGATATAACGAATGATTATATTAAAACAGTATGTGATTTATGCGATGATACAAATGCAGATATTATTCAATTGGATTCTTATATCGTGAAAAATGGTAATGAGAAATATGTTGCTGTAGGATTAGAAGAAGGCGTACATGATGTTGATCATTATTGTAAATTTGTTCTAAAACAAACAACAAATCCACCTTGGAATAAAATTTATAAAAACGATATTATTAAGAAGAATAAGGTTTATTTTGATGTAAACATGGTAATGGGAGAAGATATTTCTTTTATATTAGAATTTTTGAAGTATATAAACTCAGCTTATGTTTGTAATTGTGCAATTTATAAATATATGCAAAATTCAGAGGGGTTATGTTCAAATGTTACAGAGGAGTATCTGTCGGATTTAGATATTTTATATAGTAAGATGGAGAGTTTTATAAAATATAAAAAATTAGAAGTAGATGCTTATGAAATTATGAATGAAAGTATGCTTAGAAGTGTTTTTAGGGCTGTTGGACTAGCAGTTGGAAATGGAAGTTCTAAAAAAGAAATTAGGGGAAATATCAAAGAGTCAAATAATTTAAAAAAATTGTTGCTATATCATTATGATAATAAGATGGATATTATTCGTAAATATATGTTATTAGCTGATTTTTATAGATTAATTTCTTTTTTAATAGGGTATAAGCAAAAAAGATAAAGGAGTAAGCAATGTTATTGAAAAAGAAGAATATAAATACTGCGATTATAGGTATAATACTTATTTTAATGTGCCATATATTTTATTTAGTTAATATACCAGATGGATTATGGTTATTATTGTATTTGATTTTAGCAGGAATTGTATATTTGAAATATTTTAAAGTGAAAGTAAAATCGGCTAGATATTCTGCTATAATTATTTTGGGAATCTTTATGATAATTATTTCCTCAATTAGGGCCAAATATAATTCAGGGCAGCCTTTTTTATATGGATTGGATCAACAAAAAATATTTGCTATTATTCTAATGAGTTATTTTGCATTACAAAAATTATTTTATAAGAGTAAAATAAATGTTGAATTATTTGAGAAAATAATAATTGGTATGGGCGTTTTTGAATGTATGGTATACATATTGCAACATTATGCTTATCCTAAAATAATATTTTTGAATTGTATGATTAATATAAGAAATGGTGCGAGAATATATGCAGATTCTGTGGTAATTGAATTAATGATCATGATATGCTTTAGTCGTATTTTAAAAAATAACAAAGGTAATATAAAGAACATTGCAAGTGTTGTTTTAGGTATTTTTTATGAATTTGTAGTAGCACAAGGACGTTTAGAATGTATGGCATTGATATTTGTTTTAGCAGTCTCATTTCTTATATATAGAGGTTGGTCAGGGAAGAAGTTGATAATTGGTTCGATAATAGTTGTAATAGGTATTTGGATATATAATTCAGGATTAATAGAAGCTTTTATGACAACTGAATATAATACAATGGAAATTAGAGATGTTGCGAGAAATTTATATTATGCAAGATTGCTGAAAAATCCATTGAATTTAATTTTGGGATATGGATATTTGGGAGCTGGTTATTCAGATATAGTAGGATTTGCTGGAACACAGAAAATGTTATATGTAGTGGATAGTGGTATTTTTGGATTTGTATATTCATATGGAATTATAGGTATTATTTTCGTGTTGGGTATTATTGTAAAAAGCATTAAATTAGCATTTAAAGTGTATAAAAATGAAAATGAAATTTATCCGTTAATGTTTATGATTATGAATATAATTTTAGCTTATAATATTGTTTTTTGGTGGTGGAAAAGTGAATGGACATTGGTTATGGTATTTTTGATGTGTTTTTTGGAAAATGCAGTTTATAAAAATAGATGCAGAATGGATGTGAAATAGAATGGAAAATATTATTAAAAATGTAATTAGTGTACTTTGTAATATTCTTATGAAATTAGCTGGCATTATGGGAGCCAGAGGTAAAAACTCTCTTATGTGCTCGATGTGCGAAGCGTATAGTAATACTTCGGATGAATATGTTTCTTTTAAAAAAAGAAGTAAATATAGTAAAGATATGATAATAAATCATGAAATTAATAAGGAAATAGAAGATGTTTGCATATTATTGCAGGGACCAATTAAAAAGGAAAATGATTTTACCATTGAAACTATTAAGTTCTATAGAGAACTTTATCCTAAGTGTTTTGTTATAGTATCAACGTGGAATGATGAAGAAAAAAAATCAATTGATAAGTTAAAAGAAGTAGGTGCTATGGTAATACAAAGTGAAAAACCTCAAAAAACTGGATTAGGCAATATGAACTTTCAATTAATTTCTACGAAAGCTGGAATAAATTATGCAGAAAAAAACAATATAAAATATATATTAAAGACAAGAACAGATCAAAGATTAGGAAAAAATAATTTTTTAGAATATTTATTGGGATTAATAGAATGCTTTAAAATCAAAGATGATTATTTAAAATTAGGAGTTAAGGAAAGAATTATAGTACATCAAGGATCTACAGGGGGGAATATGTTTGTTCCGTATTTTATCTCTGATTTCTTATACTTTGGAACTACAAAAGATATAAAAAAATTATTTTCTTTAGATTTAGATGAGAAATCTATGTCTTATAAAGAGCGAGGAGAATGGATAGATAGCCTATGTGGAAAAACTTCGGTGGAAGAATACTATAATAAGACAGCACCGGAAATAAAGATTATAAAAAGTTATATAGAAAAATATTCTGGTAAAAAAGTTGAAAATAGTGTAAAAGCATATTGGGATTTTGTAAAAAATTATTTAGTTTGTGTTTCGTGGGATGATATAGGGTTGTTTTGGTTTAAGTATAATTATCAAAATGAAAGTGATATTTTTCATCTTTATGAGGAAAGAGATAATAATAAACGATATTTACAATATAATTGGACATTTCAGAATTGGTTTAATTTGTATAATGAAAAGATTGAATATAGTAGTAATATAGAAAAAATAAAAAATGAGGTATCGTACTAAAAAAGTTTAACAATATATTTAAGAGGTGAGTGAAATGAAGGATGAGTATACGATAATCATTCCAAGTGCAAAAATTGTGCCAGAAGAATTGCAAAATTTAGGAAAATTGCCAGGAATAATATACCCAATTAACGATAAAATAGTTTTTGATTACATATATGATCAGTATAAAAATGTGTGTGATGATATCAAAATTGTTTGTTATGAGAAGTCAGATAAGGTTCATAGAAGATTATCTAAATTTGAGAATAAGGGAGTAATTTTAGAAGATCTTACTAAGTTAGAAGATTTGGCGCATACAATATATTTTGGAATTAAAGATATAAAAAATCCCATTATTATTAATTTTGCAGATACTATTGTGTTAGATGATATATCTAAGATTAAGCAAGATGCTTTCTTCTATGCGGAAGATTATATGTCTGATACGTGGACTTTCTTTGAGGAAAAAGATGGAAAAATAGAGAATGTATTTGATAAGGTCTCTGAGTATTCAGAAGCAAAGAAAAAATTATTTGTTGGCGTATTTAAAATTATTAATACAGAATATTTTAAAGAGTGTCTGTTAAATGCATTTGAAACTAAAAATAAAATTGAAAGTTCTTTCTTTTATGCTATTCGTTTATATAGTCAAAAATATCCATTGAAAGCAGTTAAAACAGAAGATTGGTTTGATATTGGTCATATTGATAAGTATTATAATTCTAATTTAGAAGTTAAAGCGAGAGAGTTTAATCATATTACAATTGATAGACAAAGAGGGATTTTGAGAAAATCTAGTGATGATAAAGATAAATTTGTTGGTGAAATAAAATGGTATTTAAAATTACCAGCGGATTTAGAATATGTTAGACCACGTATATTTGATTATTCGACATCTTATAATCAACCTTATGTTTCTATGGAATATTATGCATATCATACAGTACATGAGTTGTTTTTATATGGGGATTTAACATATAATCAATGGGTAGACATTTTTAATAGAATCGCATTTGTATGTAATGATTTTAGAAGATATACTGTAAATGATAAAAATATTAAATCAGCGTTAAAAGATATGTATTTAACTAAGACTATACAACGTTTTGAAAAAATGCGAGAAGATGAACGTTTTTCAGTATTTTATAATGATTCAATCACAGTGAATAATAAAAAATATAAATCTTTAACAGAAATATCGAAAGTTTTGGAAAAAGTAGTTCCTGAGATGTTATATGATGTGGATTCATTTAATATTATACATGGGGATCTATGTTTCGCTAACATTATGGTAGATAGTAATTTTTCATTTATAAAAGTTATTGATCCAAGAGGAAAATTTGGAGCATATGATATATATGGAGATTCTAGATATGAGCTTGCTAAACTTTTCCATAGTGTAGATGGAAAATATGATTTTATTATCAAAGATTTATTTGAAATAGATTATGATTTAAAGAAGGGTTCAATAAATTATCATATTTTAGATCGTAAAAGAAAATATGATTTATATGAGATTTTTAGAGAAGCATTTAAGGAAGAAATAAAAGATGATTTGAAGAAAATAGAATTAATAGAGGCATTATTATTTTTAAGTATGATTCCATTGCATGGAGAAAGTTTAAATCATCAGCTTACAATGCTAGGTACTGGAGTTGAAATATTAAATAGAGTGGTTGATATAGAAAAATAAGGAAAGGAAATAAAAATGTTTAGTGAATATTCATTTATTTTTGATATAGATGGAACGTTATGCCCGATAAAAGGAAAAAATGAAAAATATGAAGATTTAGTGCCATATGAAAATATGGTACAGAAACTAAGATATTACAAAGAAAACGGAGCAAAAATTATTCTTTTTACGTCACGAAATATGAATTCATATAATGGTAATATTGGGTTGATTAATAAAAATACAGCAAAAATTTTGTTGGAATGGTTAGATAAATGGAATATTCCATTTGATGAAATTATTTATGGAAAACCATGGCCAGGACATAAGGGATTTTATATTGATGATAGATCAGTTAGACCAGATGAATTTTTGAATAACACGGTGGACGAGTTAAATAAGATTTGTGATAAATCAAGGGAAGCATCAAAATAAAGAAAGGTTGTGATGTGATGAAAAATAAAATGACAATAATCATTACAATGGCAGGTCTGGGTTCTAGATTTAGAAAAGTCGGATATACATGTCCTAAATATATGATAGAGGCAAAGGGGAAAACATTATTTGAATGGTCCATGGATAGTTTGTTAGAATATAATGAATATGTATCAAAATATGTATTTGTTGTGAGAAAAGAAGATGATAGTACAAATTTTATTTATGAGAAATGTAAGAAATATAATATAAAAAATATAGAAATAATAGAATTGGAAAATATGACAGATGGACAAGCAACTACATGTATGTTGGCTATACCGTATTGTAATATGGATGATTCGATTATGGTATATAATATAGATACATATGTAGAACCAGGGGAACTTAAATATGAAGATATTTCAGGAGATGGATATATACCATGTTTTCATGCATCAGGAGATCATTGGAGTTTTGCAAAATTAGATAAAAATGGAAATGTAATAGAAGTTAGAGAGAAAGAACGTATTTCGGATAATTGTACATTAGGAGCATATTACTTTTCAACAGCTGGATTGTATAGTAAGCTATACAATGAATATTATAAAGATAACAACAATATTGAAAAAAACGAAAAATATATAGCCCCATTATATAATTATATGATAGAAAAAGGAATGAAGGTAACAATAAGTATTGTAGATGAAAAAAAAGTTCATGTATTAGGAACGCCTGAAGAGTTAAAAGAATTTATTGAAGGATAAGGAAAGATAAAAATGAAAAAGCTTGTTGTAATGTATAGTGAAAATAGAGATAATCCTAAGAATACATGGTCAGGAACATCTTATTCTTTGCGTAAGGCATTAGAAAAAAATTTTGATATAATATTTATTGACTTACATGAGGGTAAAGTTTTGAGATTATTAGACTTATTGTCAATTCAAATAGGGAAAAAATATCGAAGTTATATAGTTGGACCTCTGCACGATTTATTACTTCAAGTAAAGGCAAAATGGCTATTGAGAAAATATAAAAATATTCCTGTTTTAGAAATTGCTAATGAAGTTAAAATTAGAAATCCCTATTATTTATATCAAGATCTTTCGTTGGTAGTATTACCTGAAATTCAAAGTCGAATGAAAAAAAAAGGATTTACTTCATGTGGTGGATTAAGAATGGAATTATCTGATCAGGAGCTTGAAAGAAAAATTGATGTTCAAAAGAAAATTTATTTTAGTGTAGATAAAGCTTTTTTTATGGGAAAATGGGTAGAACATAAAATGAAAGACATTTATCCTGAAATTTCAGAAAAGTTTTTAGCTGTTGGTGGAGGAATCAATAGTGAATTTATAAATAATGGTGATGAGGATAATGTAACCCAATATAGAAATATAGTGTTTGTTGGCATTGATTTTGAAAGAAAAGGTGGGCCATTAGTTGTTGAAGCTTTTAGGATTGTTCAGAGAAAAATTGCTAATGCTAAACTAATTATAGTCGGTCCAGAGAAAAAGGAAATACAAGAAAAAATCGGAAGGAACAATAAAAATATAGAAATTCTGGGCAATGTTAACAGAAAAGAATTATCTGATATTTTTAGAAATGCAGCATTGTTTTGTATGCCGTCAGAATTTGAGGCATATGGGTTGGTTTTTCCAGAAGCAATGGGGTTTGGTATACCATGTATTGGACGAAATTCGTATGAGATGAAATATTTTATACAAGATAATAAAAATGGATATTTATTAGATAGTGATAATGCAGAAGATTTAGCTCAGATAATCTGTAGAGCATTAAATAATAAAAAGATGAAATATGACGTAGAACAGCAGGAAAATCAAATTAGAAAAACATATTCTTGGAATAGAGTAGCAAATGAGATTTGGAAAGAAGTTAATAAAAAGGGGCAGATATGAAGATTGGAATAATAACTATAATTGATAGAAATTATGGAAATAGATTACAAAATTATGCAGCGCAAGAAATATTGAAACAATATGGGGATGTTGAAACAATCCCATTTATTAAACGAGATAAAAAAGTATTTTTTAGATGGATTATTAAGAAAATTTTACGTAATTTAAAGCAAAATTGTTCATATGCATGGGAAGAATTTGATTTAAAGATTAATTTTGGACCATATCAAATTGATAAAGATAAAAATAAGATTGTTGAAAGATATGATTTTGTATCGTTAGGAAGTGATCAGGTATGGAATACGGATTGGTACGAATCTAATCCATTAAGAAAAGAAGCTTTTTTATTAAGTTTTTTTAAGCAAAAACAAAAAGTATGTTTTGCACCCAGTTTTGGAATCTCTGATATAGGAGAGGAATGGAAGGCGTGGTTTGCGGAAAATTTAAATGATATACCATATCTTTCAGTAAGGGAATCAGCAGGTGCTAAGATAATAAAAGAACTAACAGGGAAAACAGCGGAAGTATTAATTGATCCTACTTTAATGTTAGATTCAGATGAATGGAGAAAATTAGAAAAAAAACCGAAATATATAGAATATGATAAAAAATATGTTTTTACATATCTTTTAGGCGAACGTACATCTGAGATGGAAGAAAAAACAAAAAAAATTGCTGAACAGTATGATTGTCAGGTTATAAATATGCATGAAATTATTTATGATAAGGCAAAGAATATAGGACCATCAGAATTTTTATATTTAGTAAATCATGCATTTGTAGTTTTAACAGATTCTTTTCATGCAAGTGTTTTTTCGTTTTTATTTGAAAAACCATTTCTTTTATTTGCACGTGCTGGAGCAAATAATGGTATGCTATCACGTATGGATACATTGATGCATACATTTGGACTAGAAAGAAAGTATGTGAATAGTGGAATTGAGAATGAATTACTTGAATGTGATTATTCTTATGGTTTTACACAACTTGAGAAAGAAAGACAGAAAGTTAATAAATTTTTGGCCAAAGCTTTTCAGTAAAAAATAAAATTGTTGTACGGAAAGGGTAAAGCAATGAAAATAGAACGAACGAAAAATGCTGGTAGAAATATTGTGTTTGGAGCGCTTTTAAAAATTTACCAAATAGCAATTCCGTTTTTAATGAGAACAATAATGATATATTTTATGGGAGTGGAATATCTAGGATTAAATAGCTTATTTACTTCCATTTTGCAGGTGCTTAATTTAGCAGAGCTTGGTGTTGGTAGTGCTATGATTTTCAGTATGTATCGACCAATTGCGGAAGATGATAGTATTACAATTTGTGCATTAATGAAATTATATCGTACATATTATAGAGTTATAGGATTGGTAATTGCAGTTGTAGGAATAATTTTAACACCATTTATACCATATCTTATAAAAAGTGATCTGCCAGCTGAATTAAATATATATATATTATATTTATTGAATTTAGCAGTAACGGTCTTATCTTATTGGTTGTTTGCATATAAAAATAGTTTACTACAGGCACATCAAAGGGTGGATGTAATTAGTAAGGTAACATTATTAACAAATACAATTCAATATATATTACAAATACTTGTACTTATATTATTGAAAAATTATTATATTTTTGTGATTGTATCTTTAGCAACTCAAGCAATGACTAATATTATTACAGCAATAGTTGCAACTAAGATGTATCCAGATTATCATCCTAAAGGACAACTTTCTAAGCACTCTGTAAAAGAGATAAATCAAAGAATAAAAGATTTATTTACTGCAAAATTAGGGGGAACAATTGTTAATTCAGCAGATACAATTGTTATTTCTACTTTTCTAGGATTATCAATGTTGGCAATATATCAAAATTATTATTATATTATGAATTCTGTTATGGGATTTGTTATGATTATTTTTACTGCGTGTACTGCTGGAATAGGAAATAGTTTAGTTGTTGAAAGTAAAGATAAAAATTATTTTGATTTTAAACGGTTGGCATTTTTGACAATGTGGATAGGAACTATTTGTATTTGTTGCTTTACATGTTTATATCAACCATTTATGAAAATATGGGTAGGAGAAAAATATCTTTTGGATATGAAAATGGTAATTTTATTATGTATATATTTTTATCTGTATTTAATTAATAATCTTTCTTGTGTTTACAAAGATGCAGGTGGAATTTGGCATGAGGATCGATATAGACCGTTGATAGGAAGTATGGTTAATTTAACAGTTAATCTTATACTAGTTAATCATATAGGAATTTATGGAGTTGTTATTTCTACAATATGTAGTTATACATTTATAAGCATGCCATGGTTGATTCATAATTTATTTAAATTAATATTTAATCGCTCACCAAAAGAATATATAGAATTAATTTATAAAGGTATTTTAATAGCAGGAATAATAGCGGCAGCATGTTATGGAATATGTAGATTGATTCCAGCAACAGGAATGGTGCAAATAATTGTGTATGGAGTGATTTGTTTGATGATTAGTAATGTTTTATTAATTCTTGTATATCATAGAAATCCAATGTATGACCCGTTTTTAGAATTATGTGATAAGGTTACTAAATATAAATTCCATAAAGTGGTTACTAAATTGAAATTAGGAGGAGAAAATTAATATGTATACAAATTTGAAAAATGTTCAGTATTTAATAGCAGCGTTAAAAGATTATGGAATTGATACAGTTGTTGTATCACCAGGAAATAGTCATAATGCAATAGTGAGATCTATGGAAGAAGATGATTTCTTTACAACTTATAATGTTGTAGACGAACGAAGTGCGGCTTTTTTTGCTTCAGGATTATGTCAAGAATTAAAGAAACCAATTGCAATTTGTTGTACAGCTGGAACAGCTGCATCAAATTATCTAACAGGAATTACAGAAGCTTCTAGACGAAAGTTACCAATGGTTATTATAACAGGAGATAAAAATCCATATTATTTAGCTCAATATGAAGATCAGATGATTGAAAATATGAGTATTTTTAGTAGTATAGTAAAGAATGGATGTAAGTTACCTATTATTGAGAATGATAAAGATGCATGGTATTGCCAGAGAGTTTTAAATGAAGCATTGTTAGAATTAAATCACCATGGAACGGGTCCCGTACATATTGATGTTCCAATCGAAGATGGAATGTTAGCAATTAGAGAATCGTTTACAACAAAAGAGTTACCTAAGTTTAATAAAATTGATAGAATTGAATTGAATTCGGTTAATGATGATAGTTTAGAGAAAATATTTAATGAATTAAGTGGGAAAAAAGTATTTATAATGTGTGGACAAGATGATCACATTTCAGAAGAAGAAATTAAATTGATTGAAGAAATCAGTGAAAAATATGATTGTGTTTTTGCTACAGATAAATTATCTAATCTTCATTGTAAAGGTACAATAGAAATAACAAGAGCTGCGAGAGCATATATTCAGAATCAAATGAAATTAATGCCAGAAGTAATTATTTCTATTGCAGGAAATCCAGCAATGGATTATAAATTCCAATTAAAAGGATCACCAGAAGGAACAAAACACTGGATTGTAAATGAAGAAGGTGTAATAGCGGATCCTTTTAGAAAATTAACTAAAGTTTTTGAGGGAAATACGATTCAGTTTTTAGAAAAGATGAGTCAGCATGGTCAAAAAGGTTCTGGAGAATATTATAAAAAATGGTTAGAATGTACAGAAAATGTTCATATACCAGAATTTGAATATTCTAATATGTATGCAATGAAAAAAGTAATGGAAACTATGCCAAAGGGATCAAATTTTAATATTGCTAATAGTACAACGATTCGATTGGCACAATTTTTTGACTTAGATGATTCTATTCAAGTTTATTGTAATCGAGGAGTTAATGGAATTGATGGTTGTGTTTCAACATTTATAGGACAAGCAGCTGCATCTCCAGACAAATTAAATTATTTGATTGTAGGAGATTTAACATTTTTCTATGATATGAATGCTGTCTGGAATAGATATGTTGGAAAAAATGTGCGAATTATGCTAAATAATAATGAAGGTGCGGCATTATTCCATTTCAATCAGGGAGGATATTATCCAACATTAAATGAGAATGTTGCGGCAGAGCATTTTACGACAGCGAAAGGTTGGATAGAATCACAAGGCTTTAAATATATTAGTGCATCAAATAAAGAAGAATTTGATGAAAAACTTCAAGAATTTATGTCAGATTCAAGTGATAAACCTATATTTTTTGAAGTGTTTACACATAAAGATAAAGATGCTAAATTACAGCATGAATTTTATGAAGAAATAACTGTAAAAGATTTTGTACATGCGACAAAAGACAATGCAAAGAAAATCTTGAAATCAGTATTAGGCGAAGATATGGTAAATAAATTAAAGGGGAAAAGATAATTTAAATGGGCGTAAAGAGATATATAAAACGTGTTGCAAAAGCATTGTTAAATAAACCAATTGATAAATTTTCAATGGAAAAAGAGTATGTCATCAATAGTGATTCTAGATTTTTAAATCAGATAGTGGTTGTTACAGGGGCTTCTGGGTCTATTGGAGGAGCAATTGCATGGAGATTAGGAATTGAAGGAGCAATTGTTTATTTAGGTGGAAGAAACAATAAAAAATTATTTGAATTAGCAAATCAAATGAAGCAAAAGAACATTGTAGCATTTCCGTTAGTTTTGGATGTTACAGATGAAAGTTCTATTGAAAAAGCTAAAAATAAAGTAATTAGTGAGCAAGGAAAAATAGATATTCTGATTAATTGTGCCGGTGGTAGCACGCGAAATAGATGTGCGAATCTAGTTGATCAGGATATCGAAATGATAGATTCTATGCTTAATACTAATTTAAGAGGCAGTATGTTATGTACTCGTACATTTGGAAAAGAGATGGTGAAAGTTAATAAAGGAAAAATTATTAACATTGCATCAGTTATAGGTGAACATGGAAAACCTAGATTTTCTGATTATGCAGCATCTAAAGCAGGAATAATAGGGTATACTAAATCTGTGGCACAAGAATTAGGTGTATATGGAATTAATGTTAACTGTGTTTCTCCGGGATTTATTCAGAGAGATAGTTTTAATGAAGAACAAAAGATATATTTGTTGAATTCTAACTTTATGAATAAAGTAGGATGTTCTGAAGATATAGCATCAGCAGTGGCATATTTGGCAAGCGAGGAAGCAGGATTTATTACTGGGCAGAATCTTTGTGTTGATGGAGGTAGAAGTTTAGGGTTGCATGGGGATTGAGATAATTAGAGTGGATTAGACATCATGAGACAAATAAAATAAATAGAATTGATGAATGATATTATGATTATTTATTCAACCATTGTTTATAATTAATTGAATTTACAATTAATTATTTGCAATAGGACAAATGGAGTTTAATTTAATTCAATATTGTACATCAATTAATATATAATATTGAATAAAATTAAAATATTTGAAAAATAGATTCGCTTTTTGAAAAAAAGAACTTTTATATTATGGGAAATGTTAAGGTTTCGAATATAAATTAAAGGTTTTGCAGAATTTAAAATCTTTGAAGTTAAGATTTTAAGAAAGGAAGACATAATGGAGAGATATAATATTTTTCAAAGAATGGAACGAGAAATAGATTTTCAATTTGAATATGAGAAAATAGAGGAAATTATTTTAAATGAAAATAATGGTCATCAAACAATAGAGAAAGAAATTGAGACGGATTTCCAAAATTGGGAACATAGAGGCAATTATCTTTCATTTTTGGAATTAAGGGAGAAATTAGGATTTTCTTATGAGTATAATGAAAATTGGGAATTAATACCAGAAGCTCGAATTACAAAAATGGAAGAATTTATTCTATATTGTGATATGATATTAAATATGTTTTATGTGTTAAAGAAAAATAGAGAAAAAATTTGGTTACGTTCTTGGCCTCCATATATAAAAAAAATAATAGACACAATCAAATATGATTTAGATAAAATTTGCCATAAAATATACATAACAGAGGATGAAAAGGTTTTAATTGTGCAGAAAGATCCAACGGCTATTGCAGTAGCAGATATTGTTGAGCGAAGTCTTGCAGATTCTATTATTGAATATAATCATTATCTTTTGAAAGGAGATATGAAGGCTAAACAATCAATTCTTAAAATTATTGCAGATGCATTAGAACCTAAGCGAGCTGATTTAAGACAAGCTAATAGAAGAATTGAAACAGATTTTTTCTATATGGTTAATAATATGAATGTTCGTCATAATAACTGTGATGAAAGTAGTTCAAAACATTATAATGAAAAATTTGCTAAACTTTCAGAAAAAGAGAAAGAAGAGTGGTATGACGAAATATATCAGGAAGGTTTAATGGCATTTTTAGTATTAGAGCAGGTGGAACGTACAAAAAGAATTGATGAATTTAAAAATATTTAGAGGCACATTTAGAAAAAATTAAGGTGTTTGTGATATCTTAAAATGTCCATGATATGATTTTACTTGCGGGTTCTTCCGCATTTATCCGTTGTGAAAGAGTAAACGCACAATAGCACGTACCTGGACAAACAAAAGATCATTTTTTCATGATCTTTTGTTTGTCTTTTGGGTAGTTAAGGTCCCTGAGACATTAAGAAATCAGTCTACAAAGTGAATAGTTATATTGGAAAAAAATACGAAAAAATTTAAAAAATAGGTAAACGGTAAATCAGTGTTCTCTACAAAATCCTAAAGTAATCTGAGATAATTAACTCAAGATTTTAAACAGGTATAGTGGTTCAGTTGTCAAGACAAAAATCTAAGACTTTCATAATGAACTGATAGGTTGATAAGTTACTGTATCTGTAGAGACGTACGTAGGATGAACTAGTTTTCTTTACAGATAATTAAGCTACATATGACATCAGCATTGCAGGATAATAATATTCCGCTGGTGTGTGATAATCCAATGCAGAATGATATCTTTCAAAGTTATAGGTGTGAACATATCGTTTGATAGCTGCTCTGGCTTCTTTGATATTATTATATTGTGTCAGGTAAGCTTCTTCATACTTAAAACTTCGAAACCATCGTTCGATCATGATATTATCAGCCCAACGACTTTTTCCATCCATGCTCTGACGGATACCATTTTCTTTTACAAAATCGATATATTGCTGGCTGGTAAACTGACATCCCTGATCTGAGTTCAAGATCTGAGGTTTGGCTATCTTAAATGCTTTATTTAATGCATTGAGCACCATTCGGGTATCAAGAGTATCATCTACTTTCCATCCGACGATACAGCGGCTGTACCAGTCGATCACTGCAGTCAGATACAGAAATCCGTGTTTGATTGGGATATATGTAATGTCAATGGACCATGCCTGATTTGGCTTATCGATGACAGCGTTGCGGAGTAGATAAGGGCAGACTTTTGCCTGTTGCATACGCTTAGACAGATTCATCTTAGGATAGATTGGATGAATGTCCATTTCATTCATGTATCGTCTGGCTTTCCGACGACCGACTCTATATCCTCTGGTTTTTAATTGTGCAGACATATGTCTTGCACCCCAGGTTGGATTATCCGTATGGAGATGATCAATGATCTCTTTACATGCCAGTTCATCATCAGATACTGGAGATCCTTTGTAATAAATACTTGTACGGTTGATATCAAGTAAGCTTGCGCCAACAGAAGCAGGAAGTTCTTTAGTCGTCAAAAGGTTTCGGACTAAATTTACTCTCGTAGTCAGGTCCGCAAATTTCTTCAGATTTTTTTTTGAGCCAGTCCACCTGCATGGTTAACTGACCAAGCTTTTTTGCATACTCAGCTTTTTCCTTGCGTTCTTCGACAAGCTTTTCCTTGAGGGTTTCCTCACGTTTGTCGTCAAACACAGCAGAAGCATTGTTCAAAAATTCTCTTTTCCAGTTACGGAGAAGATTTGGTTGAATATTGTTTTCTGTTGCTAAGGTATTGAGATCTTTTTCTCCTTTGAGTAGCTCGATCACAAGGTCTGATTTAAATTTTGCACTAAAATTTCTTCTTTTTCTGGACATGACACAGAATCCTTTCTTATGTATTGATTTAAGTATATCAGATTCATTAAGATCTGTCCGAAAAAGTGTCTTAATTTATGAGACCATTATAGATTACAGCTCAGTACGGAGAAAAATATCATAGAAAAATTTGGATTATAACGAATGATCGTAAGAGTTCGGTATAGTCATTATCATAATCCTATATTCTTACTACAAAAATTGGTACTACAAATTGCACAAAATCCTTCTGTGATCAATAATAGTTCTTGAGAAGATTGCTGGTTATCTCAAGAAAGTCATATATATAGTATCGTCATTTCCTAGAAAATATCATAATAGATTGAATGAGTAGAAATAATTTGATAAAATATACACAGAAAATACATAATACAGAATACAAAAAATAAAAAAGGAGAATATGATGATTCATTTTTTAGGAACAGTCGCAATGATCTTAGTATTAAGCTTAATGATTACAGGACTTTTAAAATTAAATTACAAAGATTTATGGGTATCAGAAGATAAAAAAGTTGCTGAACCAAAAGTAAGAACATTAAGAAGTTGTTAGTTAAACCAAGAGGATGTCGAAAGAAACGGCATCCTCTTTTACATTTCGCACCATATAAATAACCACTCACACCATATTCGTTTATTCTTTAAAGAAATATGATAGCGTAAATTATGAATAGGGAAAAGAAAGCAAAAGAGAGGAGGCAGATAAGTTGTTACAAAAAATAAAATATCTTTCATTTTTTATAAAAGAGGATATGATGGAGCCATTAAGATATCTGATTGTCGCATGCAGTATCGGAATGATATTTTTGATGCTGTTAAAGATGTTTGACATGATCTTTCCACAAGGGAAACATTTTCATAGAAAGAAATATGTCTGGACACTGATCCTGATCTATGCGATCGTATTTATTAATGTAGGATTTTTCTCAAGAGAACCAGGAACAAGAACGGATGTAAGTTTAAAATTATTTGAAACATGGGGGAATTCAATGATCGCTCATGCGTATTTTGTGGAAAATATCATCATGTTTATCCCATATGGTATATTACTTCCAATTGCATTTAAGAGGATTCGAAAAATCTGGATGTGTGTAGGAAGTGCATGCATGATCAGTTGTATGCTTGAAGTAATGCAGCATATGACTGGCAGAGGATATACACAGATCGATGATGTGATGACGAATACCATAGGAGCCGCAGTTGGATATGTGGTGTGGAAGATTTTTGACAAATTGCGTCTGGTTTTTTTTAAGAAACCATGATATACTAACTAAGTTACTGAGGCGTTTTCCGAGACTGCTGAAAAGCTTATTACAGCTAATAAGTGAATAAAATCACGAAGATTAGCAGGTTAGTAGTCGGTTTTTCAGTTGTTTCGGCGCCTTAAGACAAAAGAATATAAAGGAGACGAACTATGACAAAACAGTTTAGCATGGAACTTGCAGGACGTACACTGATGGTTGAAGTCGGACGTGTTGCAGCACAGGCAAATGGTGCAGCATTTATGCACTATGGCGATACTGTTGTATTATCTACAGCAACAGCATCTGAAAAACCTAGAGATGGAATTGATTTCTTTCCATTAAGTGTAGAATACGAAGAGAAATTATACGCAGTAGGTAAGATCCCAGGTGGATACTTAAAGAGAGAAGGAAAACCTTCTGAGAATGCAATTCTTACAGACCGTGTGATCGACCGTCCAATGAGACCACTGTTCCCTAAAGATTACAGAAATGACGTTGCATTAAACAATTTAGTTATGTCTGTAGACCCAGACTGCAGCCCAGAGCTTACAGCTATGCTTGGTTCTGCGATCGCAACAGCAATCTCTGACATTCCATTTGACGGACCTACAGCATCTACAATGGTAGGACTGATCGATGGAGAATTCGTGATCAACCCAACTTCTGCACAGAAAGAAGTTTCTGATCTTGCATTAACAGTTGCATCTACAAGAGAGAAAGTTATCATGATCGAAGCTGGTGCGAATGAAGTGCCTGAAGATGTGATGTTAGAAGCAATCTTCAAAGCTCACGAAGTAAACCAGGAGATCATCAAATTCATCGACACAATTGTTGCTGAATGTGGAAAAGAAAAACATGATTACGAACATCATATCGTAGATCCAGAGATGTATGATGATATGGTAGCTTTCATTACACCAGAAGCAATGGAAGAAGCTGTATTTACAGATGACAAACAGACAAGAGAAGCAAATATTCGTGCAATCGAAGAGAAATTAGAAGAAAGATATGCTGAGAATGAAGAATGGTTAGCACAGATCGGTGAAGCTGTTTACGCATTCCAGAAGAAGACTGTTCGTAAGATGATCTTAAAAGATCACAAACGTCCAGATGGTCGTGAGATCAAACAGATCCGTCCACTTCATGCAGAAGTTGACTGCTTACCAAGAGTTCATGGATCTGCATTATTCCAGAGAGGACAGACTCAGGTTATGACAGTAACAACACTTGGATCATTATCTGAAGCACAGCGTCTTGACGGAATCGATGTAACAGAAACTACAAAACGTTATATGCATCACTATAACTTCCCTTCTTATTCTGTAGGAGAAACAAGACCAAGCAGAGGACCAGGACGTCGTGAGATCGGACATGGTGCATTAGCAGAGCGTGCGTTAGTTCCAGTATTACCAAGTGAAGAAGAATTCCCATATGCGATCCGTACAGTATCTGAGATCATGGAATCTAATGGATCTACATCTCAGGGAAGTATCTGTGCATCATCTCTGTCATTAATGTCAGCAGGTGTTCCGATCAAAGCTCCAGTAGCAGGTATTTCTGTAGGACTTGTCACAGGAGAAGGAGATGACGATTACATCATCTTAACAGATATTCAGGGATTAGAAGACTTCTTCGGAGATATGGACTTTAAAGTAGCTGGTACAGACAAAGGTATCACAGCGATCCAGATGGATATTAAGATTCATGGATTAACAGAACAGATCATCCGTGAAGCGATCGCAAGAACAAAAGAAGCAAGAACACATATCCTTCACGATGTAATGAACCCAGTGATCCCAGCTGCAAGAGACCACGTTGGAGAATATGCTCCAAAGATTTCCCAGTACAAGATCGATCCTGAAAAGATTTCAGAAGTTATTGGTAAACAGGGTAAAACAATCAATGGAATCATTGATGAAACTGGTGTTAAGATTGATATTGACGAAAGTGGACGTATCGATATCTTAAGTGAAGATCAGGCAATGATCGACAAAGCGATCAGCATCATCAAATCTATCGTAGAACCATTAAATGTTGGAGATATCTACGAAGGTGAAGTTGTAAGAATCATGAACTTCGGTGCATTTGTACAGCTTTCTCCAAACAAAGATGGAATGATCCATATTTCTAAACTTTCTAACGAAAGAGTAGAGAAAGTAGAAGATGTCGTTAATATCGGAGACAAAGTAGCTGTCAAGGTATTAGAGATCGACAAGATGGGAAGAATCAATCTGAAATTAGAAGAGAAGATTGAAGACTAATTAAGAATCATCAAACAGCTTTTTGTATGCGAAAGTGTATGAAAAGCTGTTTTTCTATATGGAGATAACGTTTCTGTACAAGAAACAACAAAGGAGATATACAAGTTTGAAACATATTATATTAGCATCTGCATCACCAAGAAGAAAAGAAATCTTAGAACTTGCAGATTTAGACTTTGATATTATGCCGAGTGATGCCGAGGAGATTACGACAAAAACAGCACCACATGAAGTGGTTATGGAATTGGCATCTATTAAAGCAAGAGATATTTATGAACGATCAGATAAACAGAGTATGGTCATTGGGGCTGATACAGTTGTAGCTTATCATGGACAGGTTCTTGGAAAGCCGGCAGATGAAGCCGATGCTAAAAGAACATTAATGATGTTAAGCGGACAGACACATGAAGTGTATACAGGTGTTTGCCTGATCGAAGATGGGGAAGCAAAAACATTTTATGAAGAAACAAAGGTAACATTTTATGAGATCAGTGAAGATGAGATAGAGCGTTACATTGAGACGGGAGAGCCAATGGATAAAGCTGGATCATATGGGATTCAGGGAAAAGCAGCGGTCTTCATCAAAGGGATTGAAGGAGATTACTACAATGTTGTAGGATTTCCGATTGCAAGATTTCTGCAGGAAATTAGAAAATAGTCATGTATTTTTTGAAAATATAAGGCAAAAACCTTTGACGATACTTATAGACCTCTGTTATGATGTAAGATAAAGGCAAAAAGCAGATAGACCGAAGAGTACGGTATTTATAAATGTTATTATGTATAAGTAGAAAGGGATTAGAAAAATGAGCAAGATTGCGATCGTAACAGATAGTAACAGCGGAATTACCCAGAAAGAAGGGAAAGAACTTGGAATCTCAGTGATTCCAATGCCATTTTATATTAATGATGAATTATATTTTGAAGATATCACATTAACACAGGAAGAATTTTATCAGAAGTTAGATGAGGATGCAGATATCAAGACATCTCAGCCAGCACCAGGAGATGTGTTGGATCTGTGGGAGAAATTATTAGAAGATCATGATGAGATCGTACACATTGCGATGTCCAGCGGATTAAGCAGTTCCTGTGCAACAGCAGCGATGTTAGCCGATGATTATGATGGAAAAGTACAGGTTGTGGATAATCAGAGAATTTCTGTAACACAAAGACAGTCTGTAGCAGATGCCATGAAATTGGCAGAAGAAGGAAAATCTGCAAAAGAGATCAAAGATATCTTAGAAGCAGATAAATTAGATTCAGGAATCTTCATTATGGTAGATACATTAAAATATCTTAAGAAGGGTGGACGTGTTACATCAGCTGGAGCAGCGATCGGTACAGTCCTTGGAATCAAGCCAGTACTGCAGATTCATGGTGAGAAGTTAGATGCATTTGCCAAGACAAGAGGTGTCAAACAGGCAAAGAAAAAGATGATCGCGGCAGTAAGAAAAGAATTAGAAGAACGTTTTCCAGATGGAGATTTTGCAAAACATGCTTATCTTCAGTCTGCATATACGAAAGATAAAGAAGCAGCGCTTAAGTGGAAAGAAGAATTGATGGCAGAATTCCCAGAAATGGAATTTCAACAGGATCCACTATCTTTAAGTGTTGCATGCCATATCGGTGCAGGAGCACTGGCAGTTGCATGGACACATAAGATTGAAGATTGATTAATTTAATATAGTAAAATAAAACTTTTTTTATATGTCATAATAGAATTTTAGATGAAATCCCTGTGTAATCATAGCACAGGGATTTCTTTTGTGTTACAATACAGTCAATTTTGGTAGACTAGATGGCAGGAGGTAATTCCTATGGAGATGAAAAAGGTTTTGAAATACGCAATGGAGATCGGAGAATGGATGCTAAAATCTGGTGCGGGTGTTTCAAGAGTGGAAGATACCATTTCAAGAATCTGTAAAGCATACGGGGCAAAAGAAGCTAATGTATTTTCTATCACATCGAGTATCGTAACGACGATCGAAGATGAAGAAGGAGAAATCATAACACAGACAAAACGTATCAGATATTATAAAACAGATTTTAAAAAATTAGATGAATTAAACCAGCTGTCAAGATATATGTGTAAATATCTTCCGGAAGAAGAGGAAGTTAGAGAAAGAGTTCTGAAAATAAAAAATGGAAATATGATCACATTTTTGGAAGAAGTGATCGTATCAGCCGTGATCGCAGCAGCCTGGACTTCATTTTATGGAGGGGGAATCACAGAAGATGTTATAGCGACACTAAGTGGAGCTTTAGTAACGATATTAGCCAGATACTTAAAGATACTTGCACCAAATGAAATGGTCCTAAATTTTTTATTATCATTTTTTGTAGCATCGTTAGCATATGTTTGTGCAAGCGTTGGAATAACACAGGATTATGGAAAGATCATTATCGGTAATATCATGCTGCTTGTTCCGGGAGTGGCATTTGTCAATGCACTTAGAGATATGATCGGTGGGGATATGATGTCTGGAATCTTGCGTGTGTGTGAATCCGTGTTGTTAGCAGTCTTTCTTGCGGCAGGTTCTTTTATGGCACTGATATTTTGGGGAGGTGTGTTATAAATGAAAACAGAGATCATTCAGGTACTTGCAAGTTTTGTCGGAAGTTTTGGATTTGCAGTGCTTTATAATCTTCGAGGAAGAAAACTTTGTATGGCTGGAATTTCAGGAATGGTATCCTGGATCGCATATTTAGTTGCATGGAATGAGATGCCAAGTGTATTTGCAGCGAATTTAGCAGCTGCGGCAGTCGCAACGGTTTATGCAGAGACGATGGCCAGAATTTTAAAGACACCAGTTACGGTATTCTTGATCACCGGGATCATTCCGCTTGTTCCAGGAGGAAATTTATATTACACAATGAATTATGTTCTTGCCAAGCAATGGCATTTATCTTCTTTATATGGACAAAAGACAATCTTGATCGCAATCGCAGTTGCTGCGGGGATCATGATAGCATCATCGATTTATGGGATTTGTGCATTGGTGTGGAAGTATTGTAAGCAAGAAGTGAAATAGGAATGAACGCAAAGAAACAGGCATAAAATAAGACCATACCAATAGAAAGTGAAAGGATCTTATGGAACAAGATGAGAAATTTGATAACCAGTTCAATCTGGCACTGGATCTTACGAAAGAAGAACGGGAAAGGTCAGAAGATTTAAATGCTGGATATGATCAGACATTTGATCGATGGGAGATTATCTTTCGTTATGCAGGTGATCTAAAGACATTAAAAAAATCATCAACAACCAATATTGAACCATTGAGCATGGGATATGCGATCGCATATATGAAAGAAAATGATTTAGAAGCATTTTCAAGAAATGAACAAGTGATCTTTATAGAAAAACCAAAAAATTTATTATTAAACCGACAGGTATCAATTTCAGCTTCCTGTATGTTGTCGGTAAAGAATACACCTCTTTCATTGACTGGAAGGGGTGTTTTTGTTGCAGTGATCGATACAGGAATCGATATATTTCATTCGGATTTTATCAATGAAAATGGAGATACGAAAATTTATGAGCTATGGGATCAGACGATTTCGGGAATCCCACCACAGCCATTTATAAATGGAACTTTGTATACAAGAAAAGAGATCAATGCAGCAATTCATTCAGAAAATGGACGGCAAATGTTTCAAAGTCGTGATGATCTTGGTCATGGAACGCATGTAGCATCCATCTGTGCAGGAAGAAATGGTGTGGCACCAGAGGCAGAACTGATCGTTGTGAAATTAGGAGATATAAGCAAACAAGGATTTCCAAGGACGACACAGTTGATGACAGCACTGCAGTATGTGATCGATACAGCGATAAGGGAAAACAGACCAGTGGCAGTGAATATCAGTTATGGGCATAATTACGGGGATCACAGAGGAAATTCGTTGTTGGAGACATTTGTTTCACAGATCGCAGGGCAGTGGAAAAGCTCTATTTGCATAGGAACTGGGAATGAGGGAAATAGTGGGCGTCATAAACAAGGAAAGATCACGACAAAAACGGAGCTGATTTTATTTGATGTGGCACCATTTGAGCAGAACTTGAATCTACAGATCTGGAAAGATTTTGTGGATGAATTCAAGATCAGACTTGAGTCTCCATCGGGAATCACATATACGATCGTGGACCAGCAAGGAAAATCGCAATACACATATAAGGATACAACGGTTTACGTGTACAATGGATACTCAACGCCATATAATGTTAGGCAGGAACTATATTTTAGTTTTATACCGATGGAAGGAAATTATATAGAAAGCGGTCAGTGGAAGATAGAAATTTTACTAGTGAATATAAAAAATGGTGAATATCAGATGTGGCTTCCGGTATCTGCAGGAAGCAATCCAGAAACCAGATTTTTAGAAGCAGATAAAGTATTTACTTTAACAATTCCTTCAACTGCAAGAAATGTGATTTCCGTAGGTGCTTATGATGTCAGATATCAGGCTTATGCAGATTTTTCAGGAAGAGGAGATCAGAAATTTTGTGTAGATAAGCCGGATCTTGTAGCACCAGGTGTTGGAATTTTGGCAGCAGCAGTTGGAGGAGGCGAGAGTGTAAGATCAGGAACATCGATGGCAACACCATTTGTTACAGGATCAGCAGCTCTTTTGATGGAATGGGGAATTGTAAGAGAAAACGATCCATATCTTTATGGAGAACGAATGAAGGGGTATCTTCATAGGGGAGCGAGACGATTACAGGGATATGATAGATATCCGAATGATGAAATTGGATATGGACGGTTATGTGTGTCTGAAAGTTTGTATCAATAACGATATTTTATGAAAAAATACAACTAATATCCGCAATTTTTGTATCATATTTCCAGTTTATATGCTAAAATTAATAATATACTGGGAATACGAAAGGGGAAGAGACAATCATGAAAACAGAAAGATTTGACAAGAAACTGTTCAAACAGGAAGTCATCAATAATCTTAAGACTCAGTTCAGAGTAGAGATTGATAATGCCACCCAGCAGCAGATTTATCAGGCAGTCGCTTATGCTCTGAAAGAGTGGATCATTGAAGACTGGATGGATACTCAGAAGACTTATGAAGAAAAAGACCCGAAGATTTTATATTATATGTCCATGGAATTCCTGATGGGAAGAGCACTTGGAAACAACCTCATTAATATGAGTATGTATGGAGAAGTGAAAGAAGCATTAGAAGAATTAGGTGTAGACCTTAACATGGTAGAAGACCAGGAACCAGATCCAGCCCTTGGTAATGGTGGACTTGGACGTTTAGCAGCATGTTTCTTAGATTCACTTGCAACACTTGGATATGCAGCATATGGATGCGGAATCCGTTATCAGTATGGAATGTTCAAGCAGAAGATCAAAGACGGATATCAGATAGAAGTACCAGATGAATGGTTAAAGAATGGAAATCCATTTGAATTAAAACGTCCTGAATATGCGAAGGAAGTACGTTTTGGAGGAAATATCCGTACAGAATATGATGAAGCATCTGGAAGAATAAACTTCATTCAGGAGAATTATCAGTCTGTTATGGCTGTACCATATGACTATCCAGTTGTAGGATATGGAAATCACATTGTTAACACATTAAGAATCTGGGATGCAGAACCAATCACTGACTTCCAGTTAGATTCATTTGACAAAGGTGAATATGACAAAGCCGTAGAACAGAAGAACCTTGCAAAGAATATCGTAGAAGTATTATATCCAAACGATAACCACTATGAAGGTAAAGAACTTCGTTTAAAACAGCAGTATTTCTTCGTATCTGCAAGCTTACAGGCAGCAGTAGCCAAATATAAGAAGAATCATGACGACATCACAAAACTTTATGAGAAGATGACAATCCAGATGAACGACACTCATCCAACAGTATCTGTAGCAGAACTGATGAGAATCTTAATGGATGAAGAAGGTCTTGGATGGGATGAAGCATGGGAAGTTACAACAAAGACTTGTGCATATACAAACCATACGATCATGGCAGAAGCATTAGAGAAATGGCCAATCGATCTGTTCTCAAGATTACTTCCTAGAGTTTACCAGATCGTAGAAGAGATCGACCGCCGTTTTGTGAACAAGATTCGTGAGATGTATCCAGGTAACGAAGAGAAAGTCAGAAAGATGGCAATTCTCTGGGATGGTCAGGTACGCATGGCACACATGGCAATCGCAGCAGGATACTCTGTAAATGGTGTAGCTAAACTTCATACAGAAATCTTAAAGAATCAGGAATTAAAAGATTTCTATCAGATGATGCCTGAGAAGTTTAACAATAAGACAAACGGAATCACACAGAGACGTTTCTTAATGCATGGTAATCCATTACTTTCTGACTGGGTAACTAAAAAACTTGGAACAGATACATGGGCAACAGACCTTTCTTTAATGTCAGGACTTAAGAAATATGTAGATGATCCAAAATCACAGAAAGAATTTATGGAGATCAAACTGCAGAATAAAAAACGTCTGGCAAAATATATCAAAGAACATAATGGAATTGATGTTGATCCTACATCTATCTTTGATGTGCAGGTAAAACGTCTTCATGAATATAAACGTCAGCTGATGAACATCTTACATGTAATGTATCTGTACAATCAGTTAAAGAAGAATCCAAATATGAACTTCTATCCAACAACATTTATCTTTGGTGCGAAGGCAGCAGCTGGATATCGTCGTGCAAAACAGACGATAAAACTGATCAACTCTGTAGCTGATAAGGTAAACAATGATGCATCGATCAAAGGTAAATTAAAAGTAGTATTTATCGAAGATTATCGTGTATCTAATGCGGAATTGATTTTTGCGGCAGCAGATGTCAGCGAACAGATTTCTACAGCATCCAAAGAAGCATCAGGAACAGGTAATATGAAGTTTATGTTAAATGGTGCACCAACACTTGGAACAATGGATGGAGCGAACGTTGAGATCGTTGATGAAATCGGAGAAGAGAATGCATTTATTTTCGGTTTAAGTTCTGAAGAAGTTATCAACTACGAGAACAATGGTGGATATCATCCATATGAGATCTATGAGAATGACAAAGATATTCATGAAGTATTAGATCAGTTAGTTGATGGAACATATGCAGATGGTGACCATGAACTTTACAAAGACTTATATCAGAGTCTGTTATTTGGTGATACAGGAAGTCAGGCAGATATGTACTTTATCTTAAAAGACTTCCGTTCATATGCAGAAGCTCATGAGAAAGTGGCAAAAGCATATCAGGATACAAAGAAATGGGCGAAGATGGCAATGACAAATACTGCAGGATGTGGTAAATTCTCATCTGACCGTACAATTCAGGAATATGTTGATGATATCTGGCACTTAGATAAAATTAGATAAGTAGTGGAAATTGTGATATAATAGGAGAAGTCTCTTTTGGAGGCTTCTCTTTTTGTGGGGAAAATACTTCAAAGAAATGATAACAAGTGACATAAAGATGAAGATAAGGGGAAGAATGTGAAGGAAGGAATAAAAAAGATTACAGCATGTCTGATGATCATACTAATGACTATAACATTAACACCGATATACAAAGTTACTCATAAAGTATCGGCTGCACAGAATTTTAAAATTCATTTTATTGATGTTGGCTGCGCAGATGGAGCATTGCTTCAGTATGGGGAAGGAAGCAACGCCAAATATGCAATGATCGATACAGGAGCTGGAAAATACAACGGAACGAAAGACAAGACATATGCCAAGAAAAAAGATCCAGCTTATGAGTATCTTAAAAAAATGGGTGTAAAGCATTTGGAATTTGTGATTCTTACACATCCACATCGGGATCATATTGGCGGCTTGGTAAAGATCCTGAAAGATAAAACAATTACGATCAATACGATTTATGGGAATTCTTTAGAAATGACTTACTTAAGAAGCAATGATAATGTTAAGGAACAGACTTCAGAAACTGCGAAATGGACAAAATTTGATTCAGATACATACCAAAACGTAAAGGATGAAATTGAAAAAAGAAATAGTGAAGAAGATGAATCTTTGCATGTAAAATATGTTATTCCCAAGGCCGGCTCAAAGATTTATCTTGGCCAGGCACAGATTACGTTTTATGGGCCACTGGAGAATAATTATAAGTATGGAAGACAAGTGGATCTTAATGTAAGGCAGGAAAATAAATATTCCATCGTTACAAGAATCGTTTATGGAAAGAATTCATTTTTGATGACAGGAGATGCCCAGAGAGAAACGATAGAGAAGATTATCAAAAAAGGTTATAATCTGCAGGCACAGGTATTAAAAGAACCACATCATGGTTATCAAGATGTAAAGGAAAAGGACAAACTGATCGCAGGACGGACATCAGATCACAAATTATTGATCGATCATACCAAAGCAAATATTGCGGTTATCAGCAATGGATATAAAAATACAGGGGAAGTTCCCATGAAAAATGTTCTTACGGATCTTTCCAAGATGGATATTTATGAGACGGGTAACAGGGGAACGATCGTTATCACCTCTGATGGAAGTCATTTATATGTAAGAACAGAAAAAGGTGGAAATAAACCGAGTGTCAATGGAAAAATCATATCATCAGGAAAGAGTATTTCCATGCCAGTCTTGCAGTCCATTGATATCGTAAGCAATAAAAAAACAAAAATACTTCCAGCATATCCTGGAACAAAAGATGCAAAGAGTATCTATACAAACAAAAGTGTGACAATAAAGATCAATGCCAGTGCCAGAAGTTTTACGAAGATTAATAGTGTGCAATATAAGATCGTGAAAAAGGGACAAAGCAGTGCCAAACTTCCGTATTGTTATGGAAAATCTGTGACCTTAAAGAACGGAACGATTGCAAAGGTCTATGTAAAATATAATACGATGCTTGGAGAGAAGGAATTAAAACTTCCGCAGATCGTTGTTGATACCAAGGCACCGACAAAGCTTAGGCTTAAGAAGAAAAAATCAGGAAAGAAGAAAAAAGTAACTTTTTCGGCAAATTATGGAACTAGTGGCAAGAAGAAAACCGCGTATAAGTTAGTTCCAAAAGGAAAGAGTGCCAAAAAATATAAATGGAAAACTGCAAACGATGTCAGATATGATGCGAAAAAATATAGAAAAGCAAGATTATATGTGCGTTTTATTGATAAAGCAGGAAACAGCAAGACAACGAAGATGTCAATATAAGATAAGAAGACAGACTGCTTGTATGATAAAACATAATTTGCTATACTGAAGAGTAACAACAATATAAGAACAGATCAGGAGAATGAGAATGAATAGCAGATTAAAAGGAATTGTAACAGTTATACTGATCGTGATCATAGGATTGGTTGCGGTCAGCGGTATTGGATATATCAGACAGAGAATGGCAGAAGATCAGGGTGTGAAATATCTAAAACAGAAAGAATATCAGAAAGCATATGAAGAATTTGATAGTGCGGCCTCAAGATTTACATTGATCTTTACAAAACAGAAGAAGAATGTTCTGTTTTATGAAGGAGAGGCATTGTATCAGATGGGTGAATATAACAAAGCAGCTGAAATTTATGATCGATTGATCGATCGTGGAGAAATTAAGGCATATTCTTTAAAAGCATATTGTCTGATGCAGAGAAATAAAACAAAAGAAGCACTAGAAGTATGCAATCTTGGAATTTCAGAATTTCCGAAAGAAGGAGAGATCTACTGTACCAAGTATGCAATTTATGCAAAACAGGAGAAATACAAAGAAGGACTTCAGGTTATTAAAAAAGCATTGAAACAGGATGAATTAAAGAATAAGAAAGAAGTGCTCTTTGCAAGGATTAGTGCATATGAGTCTTTGTTTGATTTTGATACAGCATATAAATATACAAAAGCTTATGTAAAGGCGTATCCAAAGGATGCACAGGGAAAGAAAGAACTGACATTTTTGGAAACAAGATAAATGGCAGACAAAAGCATTGAATGAGGGAATGTTATGGGCAAAGATATTCTGATAAGAGATCAGATTTTTTCGACATATGATAGTCTGTATGATGCAGAAAAGAAGGTTGCAGATTACGTGGCAGGACATCAGGAAGATGTGATCAATATGTCGGTGGCTGAACTGGCACAAAATTGTGCTACGAGTCAGGCTACTGTGATTCGCTTTTGCAAGAAGATCGGATGTGAGGGATTTCACAAGTTGAAGTTGAAACTTGCTGGAGAACAAAGCAAGCAGGAAGAACTGGCAGCATCGAATGAAATTAATATTGAGAATATGGAACAGTCTCTTCACAATATTATGGTTAGTAAAGTAGAAGAGATTAAAGCAACTTTTCACAATTTTGATCAGAAAGAACTTCGAAGTATTGTGGATGCAGTTTTGGGTGCAAATCTCATTGAATTTGCTGCGATGGGCAATACAATACCGATTGCGATGGACGGAACATATAAGTTTAATCAGCTTGGGCTACATGCTGTGACTTTTCCAATGTGGGAGACACAGGAGGCATTTGCAAGAACGCTGAAGAAAGGTGATGTATTTTTTGCGATTTCAGCATCGGGAGCATCTAAGCGTCTGATCCGCATGGCTAAGATCGTGAAGAAACAAGGTGGAGTGACTGTTGCAGTGACGAATCAGGCAAAGTCACCGATAACTGAGATTTGTGATCATGTGATCATAACAGCAACAAGGGAACACATTTTTTATGATCAGGTTAGTTTTACAAGGATGGCTGCGATGGCAGTGATCGATACATTATTCATGTTGATACTTTCTATGAAGAACGATTTCTTTGAGAATGTTGCAGAACATGAACGCTCTGTGATAGAGGAAAAATTATAAGGAAGATGGAATAAGATGTTTATTTTGATAATAGGAGTGTTGATCATATTTTGTATTCTGTTATTTATCTGCTATTCTTATATGCAGAATCAGCGTTCAAAATATGTCTCACAGATGTATAAAGAATTTAAAGAACAATATGGGGCCAATGCAAAGGTTGCTATGGGATTTTCACAGACAAATGTGTTTTCTAAAGCAATGACATTGATGATTGCGGTAAATCCAGAAGATCATCGAGTTATTGATGCATGGGCAGTGACTGATAATGACATGGAAATAGAAGGAAGAACTTGTGCAGAATATCTAGGGATTGATATTAATAAATATGCGGAAGATGTCAGAAAAAGAAGTGATAAGGATCTTTTGATGAGAAAACCAACACAGATCAAAACAGCAAAAGAAAAGGCATTTGCGATGGCGGTAATGCAGATATTAAATCAGGAATAGGAAAGAGTCATTATGGAAGAGATCAAGAAAGAGATTATTGAAAAGGTTATTCTTGTTGCAGTGGCCGATCAGGACGTGAGAGAGGCAGAAGAATCTCTTGATGAATTAGAAGAATTGGTAAAGACTGCTGGAGCAGTGGTTGCAGCAAGAGTGATTCAAGTAAGAGAAGCTCCGCATCCGGGAACTTATATTGGAAAAGGAAAGATTGACGAAGTTAAGGCATTGTTATATGGAACAGATGCGATAGGTATTGTATGTGATGATGAGTTATCTCCTGCGCAGATGGGGAATCTTAGTGATGCACTAGATACAAAGGTAATGGACAGAACTTTGATCATTCTTGATATTTTTGCTAAGAGGGCATTTACAAGAGAGGGTAAGATACAGGTAGAACTTGCACAGCTGAAATATCGTGCATCCAAACTTACCGGACAGGGAAAAGCGTTATCAAGGCTTGGAGGAGGAATTGGAACAAGAGGACCTGGAGAAAAGAAACTTGAGATGGATCGTCGCTTGATCCGAACGAGAATATCAAGACTTAAGGCAGAACTCCGTGATGTTGTAAAGCACAGAGAAGTACAGCGAAAACAGCGCCAGAAGAATCATCTTCCGGTTGTGTGTATTGTTGGATATACGAATGCTGGAAAGTCAACGCTTCTGAATCATTTTACAAATGCAGGTGTCTATGAGGAAGATCAGTTGTTTGCAACCCTTGATCCAACAACAAAGAGTCTGGATTTAAGTGGCGGGCAGACAATTCTTATGACAGATACGGTCGGATTTATCCGCAAACTTCCACATCATTTAGTAGAGGCTTTTAAAAGTACATTGGAAGAAGCAAAATACAGTGATCTGATCCTGCATGTTGTTGATGCTTCTAATCCGCAGAAAGAAAAGCAGATGGAGGCGGTATACGAAATATTAAAGCAACTTGGTGCGAATGAATCGCCGATCGTGACAGCATTTAATAAGATCGATCTTTTGAATGGAGATGAGATTTTAAAAGATCAAAATGCAGAAGCGGTCGTAAGAATTTCAGGAAAGACAGGAGAGGGGACTGACCAGTTATTAGAGAATATTGAAAAGATTCTGCAGAAACAGAAATTATATCTGGAGAAATTATATGATTATCAGGATGCAGGTAAGATTCAACAGATCAGAGCTCATGGACAGCTTTTGAAAGAAGAATATAGAGAAGATGGAATTTATGTAGAAGCATATATCCCAAAAGAGATTCTTGGAAACATCTAGGAGGAATTGAAAGTGATCATTCAGAAAGTAATTAATAACAATGTTGTTAGTACATTTGATGCAAACGGCAAGGAAGTTATTTTGATGGGCAAGGGAATTGGTTTTCGAAAAAAAGCAGGAGATGAATTAGATAAAAACAAGATTGAGAAGATTTTTACATTGGATTTAAGCGGGAAGTCTTCTTTTGTTCAAGAAGTTATGGCAATTATTCAAGAATTCTATGAAATCGTTCTTAATCCAGAACATCCGGCATATCAGCGGTTTGCAACGCATCTTCAATATCTTGAGACAGAGATCATGTCAAAGAAACATCCGATGGAAGAAGATGAAGAAGCAGATGTTGAATTTTATGAAAGAAATCAGAAAAAATATCCGGAAGCCTATGTGTGCAGTCAGAAGATCGTGGAACATATTGAACAGCATTATGATTGTAAATTATCTGCGGATGAGAAAATGTATCTTATCATTTATGTAAAAAGGCTGATCCTTGAAACAAGTGGTCAGATATAAATCTAGGTTGACTTATGCGTCAGAATTTGATATTATAATGTTATCAGATTTTGGATTGTGACTGGTAAGGCAGGCAAGACCTATTTAATAAGTGTGAACATTTGTTAAAGTAGGTCTTTTTTTATGCTTTTTTAAGGAATTGCACTTAGATGAGTACAAAGATAAGCCAGTTAAAGATCCAGATAAATTAAAATTATTTTATATGTGAGAAGGAGAAACAATTATGGTATCAAAGAAATTTGTCATTGAAAACGAACAGGGATTACACATGAGACCAGCAGGAGTTTTAGCGAAAGCTGTAACTAAATTCGAATCTGACGTAACTATCGTATTCGAAGATAAAAAAATCAACGCTAAAAGCTTATTAAACATCATCGGAGCTTGCATCAAATGTGGTTCTGAAATCGAATTAGTATGTGAAGGTCCAGACGAAGAAGCAGCTCTTGCACATGCAACAGAACTGATTGAATCTGGATTAGGTGAATAATCACTGCTCATAATGGGTGTAACATATAATTTGATAAAGGACGGGTGGCAACATGTATAAAGGTATAGGAGCATCTGCTGGTATCGGTATCGGTAAGATCGTTAAGATTAAGGAAGAAGAACTTAATTACACAAAACAGTCTATCGAAGATACAGAAGCAGAGAAAAAACGTTTAAGCGATGCAATTGAAGTTTTCATTGAGAAGACTCAGAAGATGGTTGAATCCATGAAAGTAACTGCTGGTGAGCAGGAAGCAGAGATCTTAGAAGGTCATATCATGATGATCCAGGATCCAGCGATCTCAGAACAGATCGAAGCTAAGATCGATGGAGAGAAGATCAACGCAGAAGCTGCTGTAGAAGAAGCTTGCGATTTCTTCGCACAGATCTTCGCTATGGCAGACGATGAACTGACACAGCAGAGAGCATCTGACTTAGGCGACATCAAAACTCGTTTAATTAAGATCTTACTTGGAATTGAAGAAGTAGATATCAGTGCAGTTCCAGAAGGAACAATCTTAGTAGCAGAAGATTTAACACCATCTATGACAGCAGGAATCAATCCTGCAAATGTTCAGGGTGTATTAACAGAGATCGGTGGTAAGACATCTCACTCTGCGATCATCTGCAGATCTATGGAAATTCCAGCAGTTCTTAGTATCGAAAACATCGTTTCTATCGTGAACGATGGAGATGAAGTTGTTCTTGACGGATCAACAGGAGAAGCATTCATCAATCCTGAAGCATCTGTTGTAGAAGAATATAAAGCTAAGAAAGCAAAATTCTTAGAAGAGAAAGCTGCCCTTCAGAAGTTTGTTGGACAGAAATCCCAGACAGCAGACGGACACGTTGTGGAACTGGTTGCTAACATCGGTGGACCAGATGAAGCAGAAGGTGTCTTAGAGCGTGATGGAGAAGGTGTTGGATTATTCAGATCTGAGTTCTTATTCATGGAAAGCGATGCGATTCCATCAGAAGAAGCTCAGTTTGAAGCATACAAGAAAGTAGCTGAAACTCTTGACGGTAAACCAGTGATCATCCGTACACTGGATATCGGTGGAGATAAAGCACTTCCATATCTTGGACTTCCAACAGAAGAGAATCCATTCTTAGGATTCAGAGCAGTACGTTTCTGCTTACAGAGAAAAGAAGATATTTACAAACCACAGCTTCGTGCATTATTACGTGCAAGTGCCTTCGGTAAAGTTCGTATCATGGTACCATTAGTAACATGTGTAGACGAGCTTCGTGCAGTCAAAGCGATCATCGAAGAACTGAAACAGGAATTAGATGCAGAAGGTATCGCATACGACAAAGACATCCAGGTTGGTGTTATGATGGAAACTGCAGCAGCAAGCTTAATTGCTGACATTCTTGCAAAAGAAGCAGACTTCTTCAGTATCGGTACAAACGATTTAACTGGATACACAATGGCAGCCGACAGAGGTAACCCAGATGTTGCATATCTGTACTCTGCATACAATCCAGCTGTACTTCGTTCTATCAGAAATATCATCTCAGCTGCAAACAAAGAAGACATCATGGCAGGTATGTGTGGAGAAGCAGCAAGCGATCCATTATTAGTACCAGTATTATTAGGATTCGGATTAAACGAATTCTCAGTAAGTGCTACAGCAATCCTTGCTACAAGAAAAGTAATGTCTCTGTGGACAATGGATGAATGTAAAGCATTAGTTGATGAAGTAATGCAGTTAGAAACAGAAGCAGAAGTAAAAGCTTTATTAGAAGAAAGAGCAAGAAGCTAAGATTATATGATTTAGTTTCTTACGGGAATATGGAAAGGACCTTGGTAATTTAGTTATCAGGGTTCTTTTTTTTGTATTGTAATGGAACAATATATTAAGTAGGTATACTTATTAAAAAAGTCAACCATAATATTTCACAAAAATAAAAAAGTTTTTTGTATTAAACGACGAAAAAACTAAATCTGATTGCCTGTAAAATGGTGAAATGTTACAATCCAAGCATAAGGGGAGAATGAAAACGACATATCAGAATACTGTATGAACTTAAGTTCCCTGAGACCTTACGAAGTCACGGATTTCGGAGAGACAACAATCCATGGAGATGATCAGGCGAAAAATGAAGTGTGCTATACTGGTGGAATGTATCTTATTCTACATGGAAAGATCATAGTCTGAAGACAATATATGATGGAAGAAGGAGTAAGTTTGAAACAAAATAGTAGAGGACAGCCGAAAAACAAAGAACACGACAAATAAACCATCTATTAAGGTGGTTTTTGAAAGTAATATAGACACAACATTAATTAGCTAATAAAGATAGGTTCATCTTTGATGACATATCCTCTCTGTTTTAAAAGGTTAAGTGCCTGTGAAGCAGTAAGAACTTTTTCTTTGCTCACAGGACGTGGTTCAAGAAATCCTTTTGCTGTATAAGGCTTTAAATCTGTGAGTATGTGCCAGATAGCGGTCAGGATCATACGACAGATGGCAATGATGGCTTTCTTGTGTCCACGGCGTGCTTTTATACGTCGATAACGAGTTGAAAATTCAGGATGTTTCTTCGATTTGATCAAAGCATTTGCAACCTGTACCAAAACTGGTTTAAAATAAGAACCAGCACGGGAGATCCTAGTCGATTTGATCTTATGATTGCTCTGATCATTGTGGGGACAACATCCAGCCCATGAAACGAGGTTTTTAGCTGTGGGGAAAACAGACATGTCACCTCCGATTTCAGAAAGCACCTGAATAGCAGTCATCGGGTTCTTGTCGAATCCTGGTACGGTTCGGATAAGAGTAAGGATATCTTCGTATTTATCACTGAGACGAAAGATTTCCCGTTCTATTTCAGATTTGTGCATTTCTAATTCATCGATATGGTTTAGACATTGTCTGAGTTTTACCGCTTGTTCTTTGGATACAGCACCATCAACGGCAGCCTGTATTTCTTCAATAGGAGTTTTACATCTGCCATGTACAAAAGGTGCTACATCAAAGGTTTCCCCAGGGTGTTGTAAGATCTGTTCCGTAATGGAACGGGACGATCTGCCAAATATATCAGAAAAAACATCATCAAGTTTTAAATTGGAGACAGTAAGACAGTTATGGGCACGATTCTTTTCACCAGTGATCATACAGGTAAGTTTAAACCGGTATCTTACAAGATCTCTTAATTCACGAATATCAGCAGGTGGGATAAAGGAAGGTTTTACCATTCCACACATGTACAGATCGCAGATCCATTTAGCATCTTTACGATCAGTTTTGTTACCCTTTTGAGGTTTCGTATATTTTGGGTGGGAAAGGGTAACCCAGATGTTATTTTTTTCTAAGATATTAAAAACAGGGATCCAGTACTTACCAGTAGATTCCATACAGACATCGGTACAGTCATATTTAGCAAGCCAATGACACAACTCCTGCAGGCCTTTAGTAAAGGAAGAGAAGCGAGCTTGCTTGTATACAGTACGTTTATTGGAATCAGTGATACCGATACAGGCAAAGATCCATGTTTTGTGGACATCAAGGCCACAACAGTTATTTTTTAAGATTTTAAAAGACAATAAGAATACCTCCTGAAAATTTATAGTTATAAGACTGACGGTGACTGGTCATCCGGCAAAATCGAGTCGACTTTGGAAGAGATAAGTTTACGGGCTATGGTAGTGCGCCAATCATTGATGCCTTAAACAGATGACCGACAACAAATAAATATGCGAGGTCGCCGCTATACAGCCCCGCCACTCACCTCCACGTGTTCTGTAGTATGTCAGTCTTATAGATAAATAATATCAGAGGTAATAAGAATAAAAAATAAAAAGTGAAGGTTAACCAATATGTTTCATGACACATTGGTGCCTTGCGCAGAAAGGCGGAATATAAATATGATTAAAGAATTGATAAAGATAAAAGAAAATAATAATATAGTTAGTATATTTTGCGATGAAGATGATACCTCGATGTTTTTGGAAGGATATATTTACGCAATTGGAAGACAAGATTTTTTAATTAAACATATAACACCTCATGGATTAGCAGATGGGTATATTCTGAAAAAAATAGATAGTGTTATGCATTTAGAGATAAGTGGGCAGTATGAAAAAAAAATAGAAAAATTATATTCTAAAAAGAATCAAAGACATATTGATTTAAAACTACAAGATAAAGTTAGTTTAAAGAATAATATATTTCAAATTTGTATGAATAATAAGTATATAGTATCAATTGAAATGATACAAGATGATGAATGCCCAATTAAAGGAGTTATAAATAAAATTGATGATAATAAAGTAATCGTTTCAAAATTAACAGAATACGGAGAGGATGATGGAGAGGCAATATTAAAAAAAGAAAATATAGACACTATTTCATTTTTGGGAGTAGATGAAGAAGATATACAATTATTAAAAAGAAAGTAAATAATTTTACAAAATCTCGGAATCTTGATTTTTAGTCACAAATGATGAATTGTAAATATATTAAAAATAGGGATGGTTAATTAATAAAAGATTCCGAGATTTATTTCTTTATAAGGAGCAAACTATGTATAAAATAGATAAAGAAATAAAAACTAAACTAACTGAAAAAGAAATAAAAAAGAAATTGTATAATATAAGTAGTAAAAAAAGACGTTCTTCTATCTTTTTCATACCAAATCAAGAAAAGTTTTTTATTAAAGAAATGGAAGATTCTATAGTATTATATACTATTCCGTATTATAAAAATAGGGGATTTGTTCCAAAAATAAAAATTAAGATGTATTCTAATGGTGAAAATACTATAATGACAATGAGATATTCGTTATATTTTGAAGCTGAGCTTATAATAATAATAACAAATATACTACTGATTATTAGTTCGCTTCTTATACTTATGATTACTACAAATAATAGGTATTGGGGATTGTATATTATAATTTTTGTAATTTTTTGTGATTTTAGTTTTTATAAAACATTTAAAGATGAAACAGAAAAAATTATGCAATATTTTAATGAGAATGTATTTATAGAATCTTAAGCATTTCTGTAATTCATAAATAATGTCAATAGACAAAAACAGGAACCTCACAGTGCAAAAACTTAAGCTCCCTGAGACCTTATGAAGTCAGAAAATAGAGGTACAATAAAAGAGTGCAGAATGAAGAAATTAGAAAAATAGAAGCAAGAATCTTAGAAATGATGAATATATGAAAATTGTCAGATATTATAAGGTCTACGGTACCAAATGTGCATAAAATATTTGAAAAGTGATACGGTGATAAAATGAACTATTGTGATTTAAATGAATATGAAGATTATATTGAAAATATTGAATTTTTTTTAAAAGAAAAATGTTTACAAATTTGTATTATAAATTCGGAGTTAAAAAATAGAAAGAAAATTTATATAAAAGATATTGAAGAAATATATTGGGAAAAGTATTTTTTTGATCAACAAGAAAATAGAAAGATTAAAAGTATGTGTGATGAAATTTCATATAGCTTGGTGGCAAGTGAAAGTAAATTAATACTATATACATTGGAAATTGATAACAATAAAAACTTAATTCAAATAGAAATAGGAGATGATTTTTACTTAAAAATAAAAGCAAAAGAAGTTGATATTATTCAAGCAATAAATAATTCTAAAAAAAGTTTTAATAAAAAAAGAAATAATAATAAATTTAATTATGATGTATGGAATGGTATTTTTACTTTTAAAATTAAAGATGAAAAATATATATTAAAAAATATAGAAAAAGGGAAGATTAATTACCAAAAATATAATAACCCAAAAGATTCATTAAAAATTAAACTATTAAAGGATTCCCAATATAATATATTATTATGCAGTCCAACATGGACATTAAAAATTAAAGCAGAATATTATAAGAAGAGAACTAATTATATTTAAACTCCCTGAGACTATAAATGATTAATTAAAGGAACTTTGCTCCCTTATAGTGGTTCTGATTAAAGAGGTGACAATATATGAAAAAAATTTCTATTATAGTTTTAATAATGATTATGTTTTATGTAGCTGCAAATATGGTTTGGTTAAAAGTTGTAAATAATAATATAGATGAATATTTAGACAAAGATAATGTAAGTAGAGAACTAATTAGCTATGAGGGTAAAAAAACTAATTTGGAATACTATATTATAACATGTAATTACAAAGGTGTAGAGAAGAAATTAAATCAGGGAGAAAAAGTAAATCAAATTTTTAAAAAGTCTGGAAAAACTCCGCTAATGATAGCGGCCACATTACCTGATTTTAAAGATGCAATAAAAATGTCACAGATATTAATAAAAGAGGGAGCAGATGTAAACAAGAGAGATATTTATGGTGCTAATGTATTATTTTATGTAGGGTATTATGATTATGAAAAAAGAACTTCAGAAGAAAATATTAAATTATTAAAATATTATATTGATAAAGATGCTGAAATAAATATAAGAGTTGATGGAGTAGATAATGATGGAAATTTAAAGAAGAATGGAAAAAGAATTTCTTTAATTCAATTTTATAAAGATAAAAAAATGGAAAAAGAAGCAAAATTTTTGTCCGAATCTGTTAAGTAGGGGCGAAAACTTAAGTGAATTTAAATTCCCTGAGACCTTACGAAGTCACATGGGATTTATTGTTGCGATGACAGGAATTGTTTTGATCAGCTTCAATGGGCAGAACTTAGAGTTAAATCCTTTTTGAGATGATTATTTATAAATTTGGACAGAGATTATAGGTTGGGACAAAAGGATCTATGATCAGAGTACAGGTCTATATTATCTGAATGCCAGATATTATAATCCAGAAGATGGAAGATTCCTAACAGAAGATACTTATCATGGAGAAAATGATAAACCTGATACGCAACATTTATACGTGTATTGTGCAAACAATCCAGTGAATTATGTGGATCCTAGTGGACATTATGCAGTGGCATTGTATACGTTAGTAAAGATAGTTGCCGGAGGAGTGGTATTTTATGTATCATATTCAACTTGGAAAAGACGAAGAATCAAGACACGATATGCAGGAAAAAGAGTTACTTTTAAAACTAAAATATCTGTATGGCTTACATGGAGAACATTTAATAGGATAATGTATAGTAAAAGTAAATCAAAAAGTAATACTAAAAATAAAGGTGAATCAAAAAAGAGCAAGAAAGAAAGATCCACAAATGCACCAGAGTGGTCAAAATATAAAAAACAAAAGAAAGGAGAAAGTAAAAAACAATATGCAACAAGAATACTAAATGAAAAATACGGAAAAGGGAATTGGCGCAAAGGATCTGAATCAGAATATAGCCGTATAATAAAATATCATAGGAAATAAATTATGAGGAGGAAAAATAAAATGATAGTGTATGAACTGAGTTGGTGGTATTTAGATGAAGAGAGTGGAAAATCTGATGAACAGGTAATTGCAGTATATTCATCTGAACAATTAGCTCAAAAAGCAATAGAAAGATTTAAAACACAACCAAGATTTATAGGACATGAGGAAGACTTTTACATAAGTAAATATATAATAAATCATGAGGAGTGGAAAGATGGTTATTTTTGCAGTGACGATTTGAAAGGAGATATGTAATAAATATGTATGTTTATAAGTTAATATACGAAAAGCAAAACAAAGGAATAGCATCTATGAATATAGGATATTATAGTAGTTATAAAAAAGCAAGGAAAGTAAAAAAGAAATATCAAGCAATAGTTCCAGGATTTAAAGATCATTCGCATGGGTTTAAAATAAAAAAAATAGAAGTAAATAGAGATAATTATTATTTTATGTAAAAGTACACTTAAGTTCCCTGAGACCTTACGAATGTACATTGTTGGTTTTTAAAATAGGAGGATTTTAATAATTATGGTGTATGAGGATATTTGTAATTTGGGTATGGACCAATTAATAATAACCCAATATAAAAAAATATTAAAAATACTTCAGGAAAATAGTAATATTTTAATATTAAAAATACCAATTGAGAAGGTAAAAAGTAAGGAGGAAAAAGAAAGGGAAGAATTACAAATTAAGAATTGTTTAATATTTAAAAAATTAGAAAAATTTTTCTTGGAAAGTAGATTATGTCGTAAAAATGGAACTATAATTAAAATGGAAAAAGCAAAAAATGGATATTATATGACGGATAATTGGTATTTATATAAATATAACAAGGATGTAAGAAAAGTTTTACAAGAATATCCTAATATTTATGCTTTTGCGGACTGGATAGATCTATGTTTTGTCTCAGAAAATAAAATTATTTTACAAACAATAGCGCATGAAGGAATGTGTTTTGGATCAGCTGAATTGTTTAGAGATATATGATATCAACCAGCAGACATCGTAAGGTCTGCGGTACCTTAAATGCATTATATTATAAGTTACGTAAGTTCTCTGAGAACTTACGATAGAAAGTGGTAAGGAATTTGCGAAAGGAGCAGCAAAAACAGCTGTGATAACAGGAGAAGGAGAGTGATAAAATATTGCATGAGATATTTTGGGAAAAAATAGAAATTATTTTATCTTACATAGAATGTAAATTGATGCCTAGGAGAAAAAGAACAATTAATTACTTAAATAGGAGTAAACGATATGAAATTTTTTAAGATGGAAAAATGGGGAAAAATCTCTTTTTCTATTGCACTTATTTGTTCTATTTTTTCAATAGTAATTGTAGTATATGTTATTAGAATTTCAAAAGAATCATGGAAATATAGAATAGATGAAACAGAATGTTATGAAAGAAAGGGGATAATAGAGGAAGTTCAAAAAGGTAAAAAAATTCAAAATGGTAAAGTCCTTAAATTTATAAAAATAAAGAATGGTGATAATATTTGTATATTGAGAAAAAAAGGAGAATGGAATGAATATCCTGGTATTTCACAGAAAGATCTTAAAAATATAAGAAATGGAGAGTTTATTATATTTTTAAAGGATCAAAAAAATCAAATAAAGAACTATAATTTAGTTTATGAATTAAAATTGAATCAAAGAATATATATGCCCATTAAACAAGTAAAGAAAGCAGAGAGATGGAATTATGTCAAAGATATAGGATTAATAGCTTTAGTAACAATGTTATCCATTTCAATGATTGGACTTACAATTTATTTTTATTGGTTAGCTGATACGAAGGATATGTATATCAGATGATTAATTAAGATCCAGGGACATTAACATTTCATAACTTAAGTTCCCAGGGACATTAAGATTTCACTGTCTATATAACAAAGGTAAAATATTATGCAGAAAAAACATAAAAAATTATATATAGAGATAATAATGCTACTAATATTTTTAATTACATTTGTAACAATGATAGTATGTAATATACAATTACAAAATAAAAAAGATTCTTTTATTAAAAAATCATATTCCATACCTGTTGGTATTTTTCCAGGGAATAAAGCAACCATTGACGACAAAGGGAATGTATATGTTGCGACTGGAATGTTAGGTGTCGTTCAGAAATTTAACAAGAATGGCGACTTTATTAAGAGTATCTTAATTAAGGATGATATTGATATGATTAAGAATGAAAGAGATGGAATTCATGTATATGCAGGCAAGTTTGATTATACGGATTATCATATAACAGAGAAAAAAATAATAGAAAAAGAAATAAGTGAAACAGATTTAGATCATATAAAATCGGGACCCAATGAATTGGTGATTGGTAATTTCTGGATTTTCAAAGGTGAAATTACAATCTTGAAAAGTAGTGTATTTCCAATAGATCCTTTTATTATTATGTATACAGCTATATTAATGGAAATTATATTTTGGATAAAAGCAAAGATAAGTCGCTTTAGAGAAAACAAAAGCAGCAAAATTGTAGTGATAACAGGAGGAGACGAAATTGGAAGTTAATGTAGAAATTGTATTAAGTTATAATGATGAAGAAACAGATTGGAAAGTAAAAAAAAATATTTCTAGATTCATATACAGATTAAAGAAATACAGAACAGGAAATCGATTTTCTGGAGAATATACATATAAGATTAATCAAGATTCAGAACTATATAAACAAATAATTGAATTTTATAAATCAAACAAAGAAGATGTAGAATTTATTTGTTTAAATTATGGTGTTAAAATTACAGATGAAGAGTTTGAAAAGGCAAAAGCATTCGTTTTATGTTTTCCAGAATATTACTGTGAAGAATACGAAAATATTGAAAATGAATATAGTGAATGTGAAAGTTGTCATAGTAAAGAAAAAACAAATAGCTTATTTTATGCACAATCGAAAGGCTATATAAAAAAACATGAGAATGATTATGGGTTTGCAGGATTGGATGGAACAGGAGAGTTGTTGTTATTACCAAAACTGGTAGAGAAATTAAAAGAATCAGGAGTAGATAAAAAATATTTTCAGCCGATTATAAGCAAAAGTAAAAAGATATTAGGATATACTTTTATTACTGATAATATATTACCACAGAAAAGTTATATTGATGAAAATTATAAATTTGAAAATCAATGTGAAAAATGTGAAAGAATAAATATGACAGAAAATGAAAACATTTTCTATTTCATACCGAAAAGAATAACAGAAGAAGGAATAAAAAATTTAAAGGATGTAAATAAGACATATGAATTTTACGATGAGTATAGGGAAATCATAATAAATAAAAAAATTGCACAAATTATAAAAGAAAATGTTCCATATGTAAAATTTTACCCTGTTATTTTAGATAACAGAAATTAAAAACAAATCAACTATTCAGGAACCACCCCGCGATTCTGAACAATCGTAGAAAACACGATCATCGTACTAGTCTTCCCAAAGTGCTGCAATTTCCCAATAAATTCATCCAGTTCCATCGTACTAGGAAAAGCAACCTTCAGCAGCACAGAATAATTTCCAGTTACACAATCACATTCCAGTACATTTGGATGAGCTCGAAGAAAAGGATAAACTTCGGGTTTTTGTGCAGGGCTGATCTCAAGACTGATATATGCTTTAATATGATAACCAAGTTGGATCGGGTCAACAGAAGCATGAAATCCAGTCAGAATTCCTTCCGCTTCCAACCGCTTAATTATTTAAAGTAAATCAAGACTTTCATTAAAAAAAGAAAAGCTGAAACACAAAATTTGAACTTTAAATTTGGAAAGACAGGATTAAGGTTTACGAATATTGCATACTGTGTTAAGCTTCAACACATAAAATCTTGAAACAAGACGACAGCATCGTAATGGTCAAAAAAGCAGCAGCGATCACGAATGAAAAGTCTGGAAAACTTGACCAGCAAATCGCTTAGACGATCATTCAGGCATGTGATGAGATTCTGGATGGAAATTTAAGAGATCAGTTTATCGTGGATGCAATCCAAGGAGGGGCTGGAACTTCTGCCAATATGAATGCAAACGAAGTGATTGCCAATCGTGCGATAGAAATCCTTGGTGGAACCAAAGGAGATTACAGCATTGTACATCATGGGAAGAACACAGCTTCAGGATGCCGTTCCAATGAGACTAGGACAAAGTTTTGGAGCATTTGCACATGTTTTAAAAAGGGATATTAAGAGACTAAAAAATGTTATGGATGAGATGAAAGTCTTAAACATCGGAGCAACAGCCAATGGAACAGCGATCAATGTAGCCCCTTACTATCTTGCAAACATTTCTTATGAATTAAGCAAAGTTGCAGGAATTTCATTAAAACAGGCAGATGATCTGATCGATGCCACACAGAACTTAGATGGATTTGTCAGTGTATCCGGGGTGTTAAAAACATGTGCCGTTGATATTTCCAAGATATCCAATGACCTGAGATTAATGTCATTTGGCCCAAGAACTGGTTTATCAGAAATCAATCTTCCAGCAAGACAGAATGGTTCATCCATCATGCCAGGAAAGATCAACCCAGTGATTCCAGAAGTTGTATCACAGGTTGTATACCTGATCATTGGACATGACTATACGATCACGATGGCAGCCGAAGCCGGACAGTGCGAAAAATATATTGAAAAAAGTGTTGGAATCTCAACAGCGTTATGTCCATATATCGGATATGCAAAGTCTGCTGAGATTGCAAAGAAATCACTAAAAACAGGAATTTCTGTAAAAGAGCTGGTATTAGAAGAAGGTCTGTTAAATGAAGAAGAATTAAAAGAGATCTTAAAACCAGAGAAAATGACACAGCTTATGAGAGAAAAAGTGATGAAAGCAGTATCATAAATACAATTAGAATACAAAAAAGAATGAAAAGTAAGAAGAGGCTTTGGAGAAATTCAGAGCTTCTTTTATTGCAATATCCTCTCGCACAAGATATAATACATAAATAGAACATAAGTACGATTGGAGAATGGAAAGAATGATAATAATTCTATGCTTAGACAACAACAACGGTATGATGTTTAATGATCGAAGGCAGAGTCAGGATCGAGGCTTGCGAGAGTATATTGCGGAGATGACCAAAGGGGAGAAGGTCTATATGAATGCATATACAGAGAAGTTGTATGAAGAGATCAACGATCCGATTGTTTGTGAAGATTGCTTACACAAGGCAGGAAAAGGGGAGACTTGTATTGTAGAGAATCTTCCATTAAAACCAGTGATAGATCAGATTGAAGAGATCGTGATCTTCCGTTGGAATAAAGTCTATCCGTCCGATCAGGTACTGGATGTGAATCTTGAGGAATGGAAACTTGCAGAAGAAGAACAGATCGAAGGTTCCACTCACGAGATTACAAAACAGATCTATCTTCCAAAACAATAAGCTAGATCAGAAAAGAATATAACAAGAGGAGAAACAGTTGATGATGAGAGTAACAAAGAAATTATATGCTCTGCTGATCGCAGGAATGATGGCGGTATCACTGGCAGGATGCCAGAGTACAGGCAATAGCAGTAATGACGAAAGCACACAGAACGAACAAAGCAGCAAAGGAAGTACAAATTCTTCCACCAAATCTGTATCATCTGACAATATTCCGGATTTTTCAGGGAATATGACGGTTGCTGTTGACAATAATAATCCAGATTTTACATCCAAAGATCTGACAACAAAATCCTACGAGTCTTACAGCAGACTTGACTCTGAAGGAAGATGTCAGGTGGCGGAAGCGTGTGTTGGAAAAGATATCATGCCAAAAGGAAAACGCGGAACAATCGGTATGGTAAAACCAACCGGATGGCATACAGCAAAATACAATAACGTTGATGGGAAATATCTATATAACCGTTGTCATTTGATCGCTTACCAGCTGACCGGTGAGAATGCCAATAACAAGAACCTGATCACAGGAACAAGATCTTTTAACGTGGATGGAATGTTACCATATGAAGAGATGGTCGGTGACTATGTCCGTGAGACAGGAAACCATGTATTATACAGAGTCACACCAGTCTTTGACGGAGATGATCTGGTAGCCAAAGGGGTACAGATGGAAGCGATGTCTGTGGAAGATAAGGGAGAAGATATCAAGTTTAATGTCTTTGTATATAACGTACAGGATGGAGTGAAGATTGATTATGAAACAGGAGACAGTGAAGCAGACAGCAGCGTAGAGGTGACAACAGAGAATTCCAAAGCAAGCCAGAAATATCATACAGATCAGAATTCTTCCAATAACAGCAACAGTTCAGACAGCAGTAACAATTCAAACAGCAAAAGTTACAGAAGCAATAAAAATACAACAGCAGCGAAAACAAATACGAAAACAAGTACTTCACAGGAAATTCGAGGAAACAGCAGATCAAAAGTTTATCATTGTCCGGGACAAAGAGACTATGACCGTATGGGAACATCAAAATATTTAGTGACATTTAAGAGTGAAAAGGAAGCACAGGCAGCAGGTTATCGTAAGGCACAAAGATAAAAAAGTTAACGATCCATAAAGACAGACAGGAGGAATCTTATGAGTTTAAATGCAACACCAAGAGGAGACAGGATTCACATCGCATTATTCGGAAAACGAAACGCCGGAAAGTCCAGTGTCATCAATGCAATGACTAATCAGGAGCTAGCGATCGTATCCGATGTCAAAGGAACAACAACAGATCCTGTATACAAGGCAATGGAGCTTCTTCCATTAGGACCGGTTGTTATGATCGATACACCGGGGCTTGATGACGAAGGAGAATTAGGAGCAAAGCGTGTTAAGAAAGCAAAAGAAGTATTGGCAAAAGCTGATATAGCACTCGTGATCATGGATGCGACCGCAGGCATGACAGAGTTTGAAGAAGATATGATATGTCTGATCGAAGAAAAGAAGATTCCTTATCTTAAAGTCTACAATAAGATGGATCTTACTGATGCAAAAGAATGGGAAGAAGACAAAGCATGTTTCGTCAGTGCCAAGGATAAAAAAGGTATCTGGGAGTTGAAAGAAGAGATTGGGAAACTGATTCCAACCGATGATGATACATTAAAGATCGTAGGAGATTTAGTTTGTCCAAATGATTTTGTGATCTTAGTCGTACCGATTGACAGTGCAGCACCAAAAGGCAGACTGATCCTGCCACAGCAGCAGACGATCCGTGATCTTTTGGAAGCGGGTGCAGCATCGATCGTTGTGAAAGAGACAGAATTAGAAAAGACATTAGAAGAAATCGGCAAGAAACCAGCCTTAGTGATCACAGATTCCCAGGCATTTGGAAAGGTTTCAAAGATCGTTCCAGAAGATATTAAACTAACTTCATTTTCAATCCTGTTTGCAAGATACAAAGGAGATCTGGAAGAGGAAGTCAGAGGAGTCAAAGCTTTAGAACATCTAGAAGACGGAGCAAAGATTCTGATCGCAGAAGGATGTACTCATCACAGGCAGTGTGATGATATCGGAACGGTGAAAATCCCAAGATGGCTGAAACAGTATACAGGCAAGACGTTTGATATTCATACAAGCAGTGGAAATTCATTTCCAGATGATCTTGATACTTATGATCTGGTTATTCACTGTGGAGGATGCACATTAAATAGAAGAGAGATGAAGAACCGTATCGCAAGAGTCAAAGATGCAGGGGTTCCAATCGTCAATTATGGAATCTTTATTGCAGCAACACAGGGAATTCTAAAGAGAACTTTAGAACCATTTGAAGAAGCAAGCAGGATCTTAAATGAGATTTAGGATAGACTATTTCAAAAAATCAGCATAAATTAACAAAAATCAGCAAGACTGCTTCTTTACAAAGAAAGATAAGTTTTGTAGAATAGAAAGATAGAATTAAAAACCAATGGGAGGAAATCATGAGCAAAGTAAGAACAAGATTTGCACCAAGCCCTACAGGGCGTATGCATGTAGGTAACTTAAGAACAGCCCTTTATGCATATCTGATCGCACGTCATGCAGGCGGAGATTTTATTTTAAGAATTGAAGATACAGACCAGGAAAGACAGGTAGAAGGAGCAGAACAGATCATCTACAATACTCTTAAGAAAGCTGGGATGAATCACGATGAAGGGCCAGATGTTGGTGGAGACGTTGGACCATATGTTCAGAGTGAAAGACAGGCTCAGGGACTGTATTTAAAATATGCGAAAGAGTTGATCGATAAAGGAGAAGCATATTATTGTTTCTGCGATCAGGAAAGATTAGACACACTGAAAGTAAAATCAGGAGATGTTGTGATCAGTCATTATGACAAGCACTGCTTAAACTTATCCAAAGAAGAAGTTCAGGCAAAATTAGATGCAGGAGTACCATATGTAATCCGTCAGAATAACCCAACAGAAGGAACAACATCTTTCGTAGATGAGATTTACGGAGAGATCACAGTAGATAATATCGAATTAGATGATATGATTCTGATCAAATCCGATGGATATCCAACATACAACTTTGCAAACGTTGTTGATGACCATTTAATGGGAATCACACATGTTGTTCGTGGTAACGAATACTTATCTTCTACACCAAAATACAATCGTTTATACGATGCATTTGGATGGGAGAAACCAGTATACATTCACTGTCCACTGATCACAGACGAAGAACATCACAAATTAAGTAAGAGAAAAGGACATTCTTCCTTCGAAGATCTGATCGAACAGGGATTCCTACCAGAGACGATCGTAAACTTCGTTGCATTACTTGGATGGAGTCCAGGAGGAGAACAGGAAATCTTCTCATTAAAAGAATTAGAAGAGATCTTTGATTACAAACATATGTCTAAGACACCAGCAGTCTTTGACATGAATAAGATCAAATGGATGAATGGTGAATATATCAAAGCTATGGATTTTGATCGTTTCAAAGAACTGGCTATGCCATATGTAACAGAGACGATCCACAGAGAGATGGATTTTGATAAGATTCTTTCAATGGTTAAGACAAGAATTGAATTATTTACAGAGATTCCGGGACATATTGATTTCTTTGAAGCAGTTCCAGAATATGATGTAGAAATGTATAAACATAAGAAGATGAAGACAACACCAGAGACTTCATTAACAGTATTAAAAGAAATCTATCCAGTGATCGAAGCACAGGAAGACTTTACAAATGATGCGTTATATGAGATGTTAGTATCCTTTGCAAAAGGACATGAGTATAAGAATGGTTATGTAATGTGGCCAGTTCGTACAGCAGTATCCGGAAAGCAGATGACACCGGGTGGAGCGACAGAATTAATGGAACTTCTTGGCAAAGAGGAATCTTTAAAGAGAATCAATGATGCAATTGTAAAACTGGAGGCAGCACTTGCGTAATCATTTAAGTGAGGCACAGAAAGAAGCTGTGATGCATAAGGATGGACCAATGATGGTACTTGCAGGACCAGGATCAGGAAAGACCCTTGTGATCACAAAGAGAATTCAATATTTGATATCGCATTATCAGATTCTGCCGCAGCGGATTTTGGTCATTACATTTACCAGAGCTGCTGCGAATGAGATGAAGGAGCGATTTTGGCGGCTGGCAGGGGAAACCCTGCCGGTTTCTTTTGGAACATTTCATTCTGTATTTTTTACGATTTTAAAATATGCTTATCATTATAGTGCAGATAATATTCTGCCTGAACATAAGAAATATGATTTTATCCGTGAGATCATTACAGACCATGAACTAGACATAGAAGATGAGGCAGATTTTATGCGTTCGGTCATTCAGGAGATCAGTCTGGTAAAAGGACAGATGATACCGCTTGATTATTATCATAGTGGATGTTGTGGAGATGAAGTGTTTAAAGAGATTTTCCATGCATATGAGGAGAAACTTCATCAGAATCGATGGATTGATTTTGATGATATTTTGGTGTATACATACGAATTATTAAAAGAACGGGAAGATATCAGGAAGGCGTGGCAGCAGAAGTTTCCATATATTTTGATTGATGAGTTTCAGGATATTAATAAGATTCAGTATGAGATTGTGAAGATGCTGTCCGGAGAAAATCAGAATCTGTTTATTGTAGGTGATGATGATCAGTCAATTTATAAGTTTCGTGGTGCAAGACCAGAACTTATGTTGAACTTTCCGAAGGATTTTAAGAATACGAAACAAGTAATATTAAATCGCAATTATCGTTGTGGAAAGCAGATCGTACAGACGGCAGAAGATATTATTTCTTATAATACAAAGCGTTTTGAAAAGAAAATGGAAGCACAGCCAAACAGTGAAGCCAAGGTTGAGATTCGAACATTTAAAGATCATTATGAGGAAAATAAGCATATTGTATACACAATTAGGGAAGAGATGGCAAAGAAAACACCATTATCCCAGATTGCGATTCTTTATCGCACCAATCAGGGACCGAGACAGTTGATCGGGGCTTTGATGGCATATAATATTCCGTTTTATATGCAGGATGCAGTGCCGAATCTTTTTGATCATTGGATTTCCAAGAATATTATTGACTACATGAAACTTGCCAGAGGAGACATGAGAAGAAGTACATTTTTAAGAGTGATGAATCGACCAAAACGTTATATCAGCCGTGAGTATCTGACGGATTCAGAAGTTTCTTTTGATGATCTGCTTGAGAAAGTTAAGGATAAGCCATGGCTGTATGAATATGTTGAAGATTTTAAGGAAGATCTTCGTATCATGAAGAATATGACTCCATTAATGGCAATTAATTATATCAGAAAGTCTGTTGGTTATAATGCATACATTTCGGAATATGCAAGATTTCGAAAGATTCAGGAAGAAGAATTCACACATGTACTCGAAGAACTTCAGGAAAGTGCCAAAGGATATGACACATATGAAGAGTGGTTTGATCATATCAGAGAATATACAGAGGAATTGAATCGTCAGTCAAAAGAAAACGAAGAGTCGAAAGAAGGTGTGGTTGTAAGCACTATGCACAGCACAAAAGGACTGGAATTTGAACGAGTATTTCTTCCAGATGTCAATGAAGATGTGATTCCACATAAGAAATCAATGAAAGAGGAAGATGTTGAAGAAGAACGCAGGCTTTTTTATGTTGGTGTGACAAGGGCAAAGAAATATTTACATATTTTATCAGTAAAAAAGCTATATAATAAAGACAGCAGGCCATCAAGATTCCTTGTGGAACTTGAAAAACGGCAGGAAGAAAGGAGTGCAGAAGATGGAAAATAGACCAATACCAAGAGCTGGTGAGTTTTATATGCACTTTAAAGGAAAACTTTATCAGATCATTACAGTTGCATCACACACGGAGACAGAAGAAGAGTTGGTGATCTATCAAGCGTTGTATGGGACATATAAAACCTATGCAAGACCACTAGAAATGTTTTTAAGTGAAGTGGATCATAAAAAATATCCAAAGGCAGAACAAAAATATCGTTTTAGAAAAGTTGAACTTTGTGAAAATGCAGGAGATCATGTAGGTGTAAAAATAGCAGCTGAACAAAAAGCAGATGCCAAACCAGCATATGAGGAAACATCAGAAAATGTTCAGAAAATTACACAGGAAGAGGAAGAAGCACAAGAAAATAATATTGAACCATTGCTTAAGTTTCTTGATGCATCAGATCTTAATGAACGCCTTAATATTCTGGTTCAGTATAAAGACCAGATCACAGAGACAATGCTTGAATCTATGGGAATGGCAATGGACTGTGTGTTAACTGGAAAGACATTGGAAGAACAGTATTACGAACTTGATAAAGTGATCAGAACAAAACTTCAATATGAGAAAAAGCCCCGCATTTAATGTGCAGGACTTTTTAAATTTAATAAGCATCCAAAGTTTTGCTAAAAGAAATAGATAGTTATTAGTTAATTATTCTTCATCTTCAAGAATTTCATCTAAGACAGCAGTAACTGTTTCGTATTCTTCATCAGTTTCAATGTTATCAAGACTGAAAGTATCAGGATCTTCAGAATCTTCGTTATAACGATATAAAAGTAAAGCACTTTCTTCATCTTCGCTTTCTAGATCTTCAATGGAAACTAGTGCGATATATTCTTGATCATTTAATTCTTCTACAGAGAATAAAGCAATGACAGCACAGTCTTGTTCAGTTCCATCTTCTAATTCTAAATGGAGTACAGGAGTTTCTTCTTCGATAATATTATCTTGTTCGTTAAATTCGCTCATTTTGCTACCTCTTTTCTTAGTCTTTTGTTTCACTATACTAAAGGAAGAAGAAAAAAGCAAGGAAAGGATAAAAAAAGATCACTTTGTCTAAGAATTGACAAGAAAAAACAGGTGTGATACGATACGAAATAATGGAGGTAACACAATGGAAGAATACAAATTTTTGCTGGATATTGCGATTATTCTGGCAATGACCAAGGCATTCAGCCTGGTATCAAAGAAGTTTAACATGCCGCCAGTTGTTGGAGCGTTGATCGCGGGAATCATTTTAGGGCCAGTTGTCCTTAATATAGTGGATCCTTCAGATTCGATTTTAAATTTGGCTGAAGTAGGAGTTGTAGTACTGATGTTTCAGGCTGGACTTGAAACCGACATAGATGAATTGAAGAAAAGTGGAATACCTGCTTTTGTTATTGCGTTATGTGGGGTATTAGTTCCGCTTGTAATGGGTGCAGCATTATCGTTAGCATATGGAAGAAATATGTTAGAGTCAATTTTTATCGGAGTGATCTTAACAGCAACTTCTGTAAGTATTACGGTAGAAGCACTGCAGGATATGGGACATTTGAAAGGAAGAGTCGGGACAGCAATCCTTGGAGCTGCGATTATTGATGATATTCTCGGAATCGTCTTATTATCAATAATGACAAGTCTTGGAGGAGCATTAGGATTTCATATTCAGGCAATCCTTATGGTTTTGGTAAAGATGGCAGCATTTTTTGCAATTTCAATTATTGGAGGAATCGGAATCAAGAAGTTTTTCCAATGGTTGTCTACTTATAAGAACCCTGAGATTGAACGACATAGAAGAAGAGTTCCTGTTTTTGCATTAGCGTTTTGTCTGGCTCTTGCATTTTTTGCAGAGTTATTTGGAATCGCAGATATTACAGGAGCATATCTTGCTGGAATCATTCTTTGCAGACTTCCAGAGAGATTTTATATTTACAATAAGATTGAAGTTTTATCTTATATGATGATCACACCAATATTTTTTGCGAGTATTGGATTGAATGTTGATATTCATGGAATGACACAGACATTGATCGTATTTACGATTATTTTATGTGTGATCGCAGTGATCTCAAAGATTGCAGGATGTGGTCTTGGGGCCTTGCTTTGTAAATATGGAAAGCGTGAATCTGTACAGATTGGGGCAGGAATGGTATGTCGTGGTGAAGTTGCACTGATCGTTGCACAGAAAGGAATTTCTGTAGGATTGCTTTCAGAAGTTTTCTTTGCACCAGTTGTTATCATGGTACTTGTGACGACCTTGTTATCACCGATCATATTAAAAATGCTTTTTACAAAATAAAGAATATTACGACACAGATAAAACAATAGAAAAGAGGCTTTAAGATGATAGACACAGTAGTATCTGTAAAACTTCCGATCGGAGAGATGTTAAGGATCAAGAGAAATCGTTTGATGCCAGATCATGTGACGGGGGAAGAAAAGAGAATCTGTCTGGTATCAGGAATTTATGGGGATGAGCTTGGAGGTCAGTATATCTGTGGAGAGATCATACGAAGGATCAAAGCAGAATTTCACAATCTTACGGGAATCGTAGATGTTTATCCAGCGGTCAATCCATTAGGACTGGATGCCAGAACAAGAGCAGTACCTATTTCTGATATCGATTATAGCAGTGCATTTCCGGGAGATATCAATGGAGGACTGGAAGATTATACAGCAGCAAAACTGCTTGAAGATATCAAAGGGGCATCTTGCTGTATAGACATTCATTCTAGTAATATCTTTTTGCAGGAAGTTCCTCAAGTACGTTTGAATGATGACTATGATGAGATGCTGCTTCATTTAGCAAAGTATATGAATACAGATCTGGTATGGATCCATCCTTCACAGACAGTCAATGAAGGAAGTCTTGCATATGCATTAAATCAAATGGGAATTCCGACAATGGTAACAGAATCAGGATCAGCATTCCGTATCCGTTACGAATATTGCCGTCAGATCATTGATGGAATTTTTTCTGTGATGGCAGAACTTGGTATTTGGAAAGGCAAGACAAATGGTAAGAATGATGTACCATTTATCAATGAAGATAAGATCTGTTATTTAAACTGTGAATTCAGTGGATTGTTTGTTTCATACAAACGATTAAAGGATCGAGTAAAAAAAGGTGAGATCATAGGAATTATACAGAATCCATTAATGGGAGCGACAGAAGAAGAAGTGATCGCTCCAGTAGATGGAATATTAATGACATTAAGAGAACATCCAAGTGTAGCAGAAGGCTCTCTGGTTGCCAGAGTGATCGGAGGCGGGAATTTATGAAGAAAGAAGTTATATATTCCTCAGGCAATTATTTAAGAGGAGAATTTACGATAGAAGGATATCGTTTTGGAAAGCAAAGCGAGGAATCAGAACAAGCAGCATGTATTGTAGGTGCTATGCGTGGAAATGAATACCAACAATTATATATATGTTCACAGCTTGTCAAACGCCTAAAAGAATTGGAAAACAGCGGTGCGATCGTTGGAGATAATCAGATTCTTGTCATTCCATGTGTCAATAACTTTTCAATGAATGTTGGAATGAAGTACTGGGTATCTGATAACAGTGATATTAACCGACAGTTTCCTGGTAATTTTGATGGGGAACCGACAAGCAGACTTGCAGCACATTTATTTGAGAAGGTCAAAGGATTCCGCTACGGAATTCATTTTGCATCATTTTTTCGATGTGGTGATTTTGTACCGCATGTAAGAATGCCAGCAACAGGAAAAGAAAGTACAAGTCTGGCAAGTTTATTTGGTCTGCCATATGTATTAACAAGCAAACCAAGAAATTTTGATAAAACGACTTTAACTTATAACTGGCAGATCAATGGAACGGATGCATTTTCGTTATATTCCGGAGAAACGGACAATATCGATGTGAATCTGGCCAAACAGGCAGTATCTGCTGTACTTCGATTCTTGACTCGAATGGGTATTTTAAAATATAATTGCCATAACGGGTATATTGCGAGTATGATAGAAGAAGAGGATCTTGTATCAGTTAAAGCAAGTGCTCCAGGATTTTTAAGACGTTTTGCAGCGATCAATGAGGAAGTCAACAGAGGTCAGTTGCTAGGAGAAGTTTTGAATCCATACAATGGAGAAATCTTATCAGAGATTCGTTCAACGGCAGACGGAATTATATTCTTTGCCGAGAATCAGCCAACGATTTTGGAAAATGCATCTGCATTTCAGGTGATTAAGAAACTACATGAATAAATGGGAGGAAATCATGGGAGAAGTTAGAAGAGTCTATGTTGAAAAGAAAAAAGACTACGCAGTAAAAGCAAAAGAACTGCATGCAGCATTGAAGCAGTATCTTGGACTGGATGTCGAATCCGTTCGTGTCCTTGTCCGCTATGACATCGAAAATCTGTCCGATGTAAGTTATGAAAAAGCACTGGTTACAGTATTTAGTGAACCACCAGTTGACGACGTGTATGAAGAGACATTACCACTTGCCGATGGAGAAGTATCTTTCAGCGTTGAATTTCTGCCAGGACAGTTTGATCAGAGAGCAGATTCCGCACAGCAATGTGTGAAACTGTTAGACGAAGATGAAGATGCCCTGATCAAAAGTGCAACAACTTATGTTGTGAAAGGTGACTTAACTGACGAACAGTTAGAAGCAGTCAAAGAGTATTGCATCAACCCAGTTGACTCAAGAGAGGCATCTGCAGAGAAACCAGAGACATTAGTAATGGATTTTGAAGAACCTGCAGATGTTAAGATTCTTGATGGATTTAAAGATATGGAAGAGGATAAATTTAAAGAATTATATGATTCTTTAAATCTGGCAATGACATTCAAAGATTTCCTTCATATCCAGAATTATTATAAGGGAGAAGAGAATAGAGATCCTTCTATGACAGAGATCCGTGTACTGGATACTTACTGGTCTGATCATTGTCGTCATACAACATTCTCTACGGAACTTACAAATATTGGATTCCAGGATGGATTTTACCGTGCACCATTAGAAGAAGCATATTATTCTTACATGGATGACTTTGAAGAGATGTACAAAGATCGCGATGATAAATATGTTTGTCTGATGGATATGGCATTAATGGCTATGAAACGTCTTAAGAAAGACGGAGTTCTTGATAACATGGAAGAAAGCGATGAGATCAATGCCTGCAGTATCGTAGTGCCAGTAGAGATTGATGGCAAAGAAGAAGAATGGCTGATCAGTTTCAAGAATGAAACACATAACCATCCAACAGAGATCGAACCATTTGGTGGAGCTGCAACATGTCTTGGTGGAGCGATCCGTGATCCATTATCAGGACGTTCTTATGTATATCAGGCAATGCGTGTAACAGGAGCTGCTGATCCAACTGTTCCATTAAAAGATACACTAAAAGGTAAATTACCACAGTACAAGATCGTAAATGAAGCTGCAAATGGATACAGCTCTTACGGAAACCAGATCGGTCTTGCAACAGGATATGTCAATGAAGTATATCATCCAGATTATGTTGCAAAACGTATGGAAATCGGTGCCGTTATGGGTGCAGCACCTAGAAAGAACGTTATCAGAGAGAATTCTGATCCAGGAGATATCATTATCTTATTAGGTGGTAGAACAGGACGTGATGGTTGTGGAGGAGCAACAGGATCATCTAAAGTTCATACTGAAGAATCTATCGAAACATGTGGAGCTGAAGTTCAGAAAGGTAATCCACCAACAGAACGTAAGATCCAGAGATTATTCAGAAGAGAAGAAGTCAGCCGTCTGATCAAGAAATGTAATGACTTTGGTGCAGGTGGAGTTTCCGTAGCGATCGGAGAACTTGCAGATGGTCTGATCGTAGATCTTGATAAAGTACCTAAGAAATATGCCGGACTTGATGGAACAGAGCTTGCGATTTCTGAATCTCAGGAACGTATGGCAGTTGTTGTAGATCCAAAAGACGTAGAACAGTTCCTTGCATACTCAGCAGAAGAAAACTTAGAGGCAGTTGAAGTTGCAGTTGTAACAGAAGATCCAAGACTGATCCTTAAATGGAGAGGAAAAGAGATCGTTAATATCTCAAGAGCTTTCCTTGATACAAACGGAGCACATCAGGAAACAGAAGTATTTGTAGAGATTCCTCACCGTGTAGAATCTTACTTTAATCGTAAGGATGAGACAGGAACATTCGAAGAAGTATGTAAGAATACATTATCTGACCTTAATGTATGTTCACAGAAAGGTCTGGTAGAGAGATTTGATAGTTCTATTGGAGCAGCAACAGTGACAATGCCATACGGTGGAAAATATCAGTTAACACCAATTCAGACAATGATTGCAAAACTTCCAGTTCTTAAGGGAAAATGTGATACTGTTACAATGATGAGTTACGGATTTGATCCATATCTGTCTAAATGGAGTCCATTCCATGGAGCAGTTTATGCGATCACAGAATCTATTGCTAAGATTGTAGCTTCTGGTGGAGACTATAGAAATATTCGCCTGACATTCCAGGAATACTTCAAACGTCTTGGAGAAGACAAGACTCGCTGGGGACAGCCAGTTGCAGCATTACTTGGTGCATATCAGGCACAGATGGGATTCGGACTTGCATCCATTGGTGGAAAAGACAGTATGTCTGGAACATTTAATGATATCGATGTACCACCAACACTTGTATCATTTGCAGTGGATGTAGCGAAGACAACAGATATTATCACACCAGAACTTAAGAAAGCAGGAAACAGACTGGTTCGTATTTGTATCCCAACAGATGCATACAATCTGCCAATCTATTCTGAAGTGAAGAAAGTATATAAACGCATCACAAAACTGATCAAAGATGGAGCAATCAAATCTGCTTATGCGATCGGTGGAGGCGGAGCTTTAGAGGCAGTCGCTAAGATGGCATTTGGTAATAAATTAGGTGTTATCTTTGATGAAGAAATAGAATTAAAAGACTTAACAGATCCTAAGTTTGGATCATTTGTTGTTGAGATGAATACAAGAGACATTCATAAACTAGGAATTCCTGGTCTTCTGATCGGTGAGATCACAGAGAAACATGAATTTGTATTCGGTGATGAAGTGGTTACATTAGAAGAAGCAATTGATACATGGCAGAAACCATTAGAGAAAGTATTTCCAACAAAATCTGAAGGAAGTCAGAATATCGTTGATACAACAAGACATTACATAAAAGGAAATATTTACGTATGTAAGAACAAGGTTGCAAAACCAAACGTATTTATTCCAGTATTCCCAGGAACAAACTGTGAATATGATTCAGCCAAAGCATTTGAACGTGCTGGAGCAAATGTTATTACAAAAGTATTTAAGAACCTTGATGCACAGGGAATCCGTGATTCAGTAGAAGTGTTTGAAAAAGCGATCAATGAATCACAGATCATCATGTTCCCAGGTGGATTCAGTGCTGGTGATGAACCAGATGGTTCTGCAAAATTCTTTGCAACAGCATTTAGAAATGAAAAATTAAAAGAAGCAGTTATGGATTTATTAGATAATCGTGACGGACTTGTACTTGGTATTTGTAACGGATTCCAGGCTCTGATCAAATTAGGTCTTGTACCAGAAGGTAAGATCGTAGAACAGAATGCTAAATCTCCAACTCTTACTACAAACCGTATCGGACGTCATGTATCTAAAGTTGCTTATACAAGAATTGCATCTAATTTGTCACCATGGTTTAACAATGTGAATGTAGATGATGTCTTTAGCATTCCGGTATCCCATGGAGAAGGACGTTTCGTAGCAGACGAAGATGTGATCCAGGAACTGTTTAAAAATGGACAGGTAGCAACACAGTATGTTGATTTAAATGGAGATCCTACAATGAACGAGGAATTTAATCCAAATGGTTCTTACCATGCGATTGAAGGTATCACAAGTCCAGATGGACGAGTTCTTGGTAAGATGGGACATTCAGAACGTCGTGACAGTTATGTTGGAATCAATATCTATGGACAGAAAGATCAAAAGATCTTCGAATCTGGAGTAGAATATTTCAAATAGAATATAAGATACGAAGAAATCCTGCATTCCAATGGAGTGCAGGATTTCTTATTTCATAGGAAATTTCGATGAAATCCCCTAAAAACAGCCAGCAAATATATATTTGCTGGCTGTTTATAAATCTAGTTTTGTGAGATATGATTAGAATTTTCTTTTGGAATGATATGGATGGTTTCCATACGGTTCTTATCAACGGATACAACTTTGAAAGTAAAGTGTTCATCTTCTGCAATTTCGCCCTCAGAAGGCAAATGATCAAGTAATTCGATAATATATCCACCGAGTGAATCATAATCCTCAGAATCAAGGTTTACGTGAAGCAGATCATCAAGATCATCAAGCTTCAATGAAGCAGATACCATATAGGATCCATCGGGTAATTCTTTAAATGTATCTTCTTCAGATTCATCGTATTCATCACGTAGTTCTCCGAATATTTCTTCTACAATATCTTCAAGTGTGATCAGTCCGGCAGTTACGCCATATTCATCTAAAACAATAGAGAAACTTACGGATTTCTCTCTCATCTGTGCAAGCAGACTTGAAACTTTCTGTGTTTCATAAGTAAAGAATGGTTTTCTTAATACATCCCTTAAATGGAAAATCTCGCCTCTGTGCTGGCTACGGTAGAAGTATACATCTTTGAAATAAACAATACCAACAACATGATCTTTACTTCCTTCATAAACAGGAAGTCTTGAGTAACCAGCTTCACGGAAGATTTCAAGGACTTCTTCATAAGAAGCATCGACGGATACAAAAGTTACATCAATACGAGGGATCATAATATCCTTAGCAAGGGATTCCTTAAAATCAAAAACATTATTTAACATATCTTTTTCAGCTTCTTCAATAACACCATCTTCATGACTGACATCAACGATCGTACGAAGTTCGCGTTCCGTCATAATACGTTTGGACTGTTTGGAATCAATATGGAAGATCATAAGAATTCCTGTGGAAAGCTTGTTGATAAGATAAACAATTGGTGTCAATAGCTTTGTGACAAGATAAATACTGGATGCATAGCTTAAAGCAATTTTTGTATTATTGATCGTTGCATAAGTCTTTGGAGTAATTTCACCAAAGATCAGAACAAGAATCGTGATCACGGCTGTTGCAATTCCGGCTCCCATACTTCCAAAGATACGAATTGCGATTGTAGTTGTTAAGGAAGTCAGGGAAATATTTACTAAGTTATTTCCAACCAGAATACTAGAAAGCATCTGACTAGGATTCTCGATTAGTTTTAAGACTAATGCAGCTTTTTTATTTCCATCCTCTGCCATAGCACGCATGCTGTGGGGATTTACCGTTGTTAATGCAGTTTCCGCCGATGAAAAATAAGCGGAAAGCGAAAGTAAAACTATAATTTCGACAATCTGTAATATTGTACTGGGGTCCAATTATTATTCCTCCTAAAAATTAATATAATAATCATCTGCTTTTTAATACAGTTCTTCTCATTGTACGCAACAAATGGCTTCATGTCAAGTTAGTGGTTGCCAACCATGGAAAAATATGGTATACCTATTTTTAGGAGGAATGGTCGTATGAAGTACTACTATGATTATCGTTTTCCAATCGGGAATCTGACGATTGAGGAAGACGGACATGGAATTTGTGGGATTTATTTTGGAATAAAGAAGTTAGAAGGCGAGAAGAAGAATACAGAGTTGATCAGAGAAGCAGCCCTTCAGCTGTCACAATATTTTGATGGACGCAGAAAGAAATTTGATCTGAAACTTTCTTATTATGGAACGGAATTTCAGATAAAGGTATGGAAGGCATTGCAAGAGATTCCATATGGAACAACCTGTACATACAAAGATATTGCAGAACGTGTAGGAATTCCAAAAGGATGCCGTGCTGTAGGTATGGCAAATAATAAAAATCCAATCGTGATCGTAGTTCCATGTCACAGAGTGATTGGAATGAATGGTTCTCTGACAGGATATGCAGGCGGACTTGATGTGAAAGAATATTTATTGGAACTTGAGAAACGTAATCAAAAAGTAAAGGAAAGATATTGACAAAGATTCTCAATTGAGATATGATACATAGGCATATTTTGCCGGAGGCACATCCGGTATTGATCTTATATATTTCCGTGAGGGAGTAGTTAGCAGAGAATCTGTGACAGTATCAACACAATGATGGACAACATCTGGTGCTGTCTTAATTAACGAGACTCATAGACGATAAGCCTTAATTTATGGCAGGTTTTTCGTCTGTGAGTCTTTTTTTCGATATGGAGGACAATTTTATGGATTTGCTTACACTATTAACACTGGCTGTTGGATTGTCGATGGATGCATTTGCTGTTTCAATCTGCAAAGGCCTGGCAATGCGAGAAAAAGTTTTGGGAAAAGGGGTCATTATTGGCTTATGGTTTGGAGGCTTTCAGGCATTGATGCCAATCATTGGATTTTTTCTTGGAACACAATTTAAAGATCAGATCACATCAATTGATCACTGGATTGCATTTATCCTTCTTGGACTGATTGGAATTAATATGGTGAAAGAATCATTGTCAGATGAAGAAGAGAATGCAGATGCATCCATTGAAATAAAAGAAATGTTTATGCTTGCAGTGGCAACAAGTATAGATGCACTTGCAGTAGGAATTACATTTGCGTTTTTAAATGTGCATATTGTATCCGCAGCATCTATGATCGGAGTCTGTACATTTTTGATTTCATTTGCAGGAGTAAAGATTGGAAATATTTTTGGAACAAAATATAAATCAAAGGCAGAGCTTGCAGGTGGCATAATACTGATACTTTTGGGATTTAAGATTCTTCTTGAACACCTTCATATTCTCTAAAATAAAAAAATACCCCTTTCTTTTTTGGTGAAAAGAGTGTAATATAATATAGGCAGTGACACAACATATTGTGTCGAATGGTAAGAATATAACAAGATTTTGTGCCCAGAAAATGGAAACGCACAAAATCTTGTAATTTTATATAAAAGAGGGAGAAACTATGAATGGTGATGTAAAAACAAAGATTATCAAGCGGAATGGAGAAGAGGTAACCTTTGATATCGATAAGATCATCAATGCGATCACAAAGGCGAATGAAGAAGTGTCAAAGCTTCATCAGATGAACGAATATCAGATCATGGCAATTGCAGAAAAAGTTGCGGATCAGGTGAAAAGTTCTTCACACGCAGTGAATGTAGAAGACATTCAGAACATGGTTGAGACAGGAATCATGGAGATGAGAGGATACGAAGTTGCCCAGAAGTATGTAAGATATCGTTTTAAGAGAGAATTAAGAAGAAAATCTAATACAACTGATGATGGAATTCTTGCTCTTCTTGATAATATTAATGAGGAAGTGAATCAGGAAAATTCAAATAAGAATCCAGTGATCAATTCCACACAGAGAGATTACATGGCTGGAGAAGTCAGCAAGGATTTAAGTAAGAGAGTCCTTTTACCAAATGATATCATCCGTGCTCATGAAGAAGGAATCATTCATTTTCATGATTCTGATTATTTTGCACAGAGAGAACATAATTGTGATCTGATCAATTTAGAAGATATGCTTCAGAATGGAACTGTGATCAGCGAGACGCTGATTGAGAAACCGCATTCATTTTTTACAGCATGTAATGTAACAACACAGATCGTGGCACAGGTAGCAAGTAACCAATATGGGGGACAGTCATTTACACTGGCACATTTAGCACCATTTGTAGATATCAGCAGAAAGAAACTTCGTAATAATGTTGTCAAAGAACGTAAAGCAATTGGAGAATCTATGGATGATGAGATCATCGATAAGATTACGGAGATGCGTCTTTATGATGAGATCAAACAGGGAATTCAGACGATCCAGTATCAGTTAGTAACATTGATGACATGTAATGGTCAGGCACCATTTGTCACAGTCTTTATGTATCTTGATGAAGTGCCGGAAGGACAGACAAGAGATGATTTAGCACTCGTGATCGAAGAAGTTTTAAAACAGAGAATTCAAGGTGTTAAAAACGAGAAGGGAGTTTGGATCACACCAGCATTTCCAAAACTTATTTATGTACTTGATGATGATAATATCACGGAAGATTCCAAGTACTGGTATCTGACGAAATTAGCTGCACAATGTACAGCGAAACGTATGGTTCCAGATTATATATCTGCGAAAGTGATGAGAGAACTTAAGAACGGAGATGTATATCCTTGTATGGGATGCAGATCTTTCTTAACAGTTGAGGATTCTCAGAGAAATGCAGATGGAAGTCACAAGTTTTACGGAAGATTTAATCAGGGGGTTGTAACGATCAACTTAGTTGATGTGGCATGTAGTTCTGACGGAGACATGGACAAATTCTGGGAGATCTTAGAAGAAAGACTTGAACTTTGTCATAAAGCCTTAAGATGCCGTCACGAGAGATTAAAGGGAGCAGTATCTGATGTTGCACCGATCCTTTGGCAGCATGGGGCACTGGCAAGACTTAAAAAAGGTGAGAAGATCGATAAGTTATTATATGATGGATACTCCACAATTTCTCTTGGATATGCAGGACTTTATGAGATGTGTGTTCGTATGACAGGAAAATCTCATACATCCGATGAAGGAAAAGAATTTGCGCTAAAAGTTATGCAGAAGTTAAATGATAAATGTAACGAATGGAAGGAAGCAGAAAATATCAGCTATTCTGTATACGGAACACCAATGGAATCTACAACTTATAAGTTTGCGAAATGTTTACAGAAACGTTTTGGTATCATTCCAGGTGTCACAGATAAGAACTATATCACAAACAGTTATCATGTCCATGTAACAGAAGAAATCGATGCATTCAGCAAACTTGCATTCGAATCAGAATTCCAGAAATTATCTCCAGGTGGAGCAATTAGTTACATTGAAGTACCGAACATGCAGGATAATATCCCAGCTGTTTTATCTGTTATGAAATTCATTTATAATAACATTATGTATGCAGAGTTGAATACAAAGAGTGATTATTGCGAATGTTGTGGATATGACGGGGAAATTCAGATCAAAGAAGATGAATCTGGAAAGCTGATCTGGGAATGTCCAAACTGTGGAAACACAGATCAAGATCATATGTTTGTTGCAAGACGTACCTGCGGATATATCGGAACACAGTTCTGGAATCAGGGACGTACACAAGAGATTAAGGATCGAGTACTTCATTTATAAGAATTATTTACAGAGGAAATCATATGTACTACGGAGAGATTAAAAAATGTGATATAGCGAATGGACCAGGAGTCAGAGTAAGTTTATTTGTATCAGGCTGCAGAAACCATTGTCCGGGATGTTTTAATAAGGAAACATGGGATTTTTGTTATGGAAAGCCATTTACACCGGAAACAAAAGAGCATATCATAGAATTATTAAAACCAGATTATATCGAAGGATTTTCGCTTCTTGGAGGAGAACCATTTGAACCAGAGAACCAGAAAGAATTGGTTTTATTATTAAAAGAAATTAAAGAAATATGTCCTGATAAGAATATCTGGTGTTATACAGGATATACTTATGAAAAGGATCTTATGCAGGGTGGAAAAGTACACACATCATTTACGGAAGAAATGTTATCTTATATTGATATACTGGTAGATGGACGATTTATTGAAGCCCAGAAAGATATCACATTAAAATTCCGAGGAAGTGCAAACCAGAGAATTCTAAATTTAAATGAAAGATAAGGCCATAAGAGATGCAGTGAAAAGATACTGCATCTTTTTCTTTTTATCATGATGCAATCTCTTGACAGACTGTGCTTTATATTATAGTCTATGTATAACAAAATATCATAGATAGATTGTAAAATTCGAAAGAAGAAAGAAGGGTTGCACAATGATACTGGAGATTGATTTCAATAGTGACGAGGCAATCTATGTACAGTTAAGAAATCAGATCATTATGGGAATCGCATGTGAAGAATTTACTGATGGAGAATCACTTCCATCTGTACGACAGCTTGCACAGGTACTTGGAGTGAATATGCACACGGTAAATAAAGCCTATGCGATTTTAAGAGAAGAAGGATACTTAAAATTAGACCGAAGAAAAGGTGCAGTCATAAGCGTTGAAACTCTGGAAAAGCAACAGGAGCTGGCTAGTATTCAGGACAATCTAAGAATGCTGGTTGCTGAAGCAGTCTGTAAGGGAGTTACAGAAGATGAGATGAACCAGCTGGTTCATGACATGTACCAGAAATTAGACAGAAAGTAATAACAGGAGGAGTTATGAACCGATTACCATTTACAAAATATGCCTCCAAAGCATTGAATGAAGGAAGGGAGATTGCAGGATATCTTGGATTTAAGGATGTCAGCAGTATCTTTATCCTTCTTGGACTTTACGGAACAGATGGATCTCTTGCGAGCGAAGTTCTTAAGATGCATGGAGTGACAAGAGAATTAATAGAAGAGGCGGTCAAGGAGAAATCAAAGATGCCAAAAGACCGCAGAAGAACAGTGAAAGATACACCAAAGACAGAATATCTTTTAGAGATTGCAGGGGAACTTGCAATGAAATATGGATGCGATGCAATAGGCTCAGAACATATTCTTATGGCAATGATCAAAGACGGAGATAATGAGGCTTTTCGTCTGTTAGAAGATCACAAGATTTCTTGCGAGGGTATTTATACAGATATTTTAGTTACAGCAGGAATAGATTTTCGTTCTGCAAAGAATGAATACAATGATGCAATTTCTTATGGCGGAGAGGAAGAAAATCAAGAAGCAGGTATGCTGGAGCAATACAGTACAGATCTTACAGAGAAAGCAGCCGCAGGGAAGCTGGATCCGATGATTGGACGTGAAGGTGAGATGGAACGTCTGATGCAGGTCCTATGCAGAAGGACAAAGAACAATCCATGTCTGATCGGTGATCCGGGAGTTGGTAAAACAGCAATTGTAGAAGGGCTTGCACAAAGAATTGCAGACGGCAATATGCCAAGAATCCTTAAGAATAAGAGAATTTTATCCTTAGATCTTACAAAAGTGATCGCAGGAACCAAATTCCGTGGTGAATTTGAAGAACGTATGAAACGTATCGTTACAGAAGCAACACAGGATGATTCTGTCATTTTATTTATTGATGAGATTCATACGATCATTGGAGCTGGCGGTTCTGAAGGAGCTATGGATGCATCCAATATCTTAAAACCGGCATTGGCAAGAGGAGATTTCCAGCTGATCGGTGCGACAACAAGTGAAGAGTATACAAAGTATTTTGAGAAGGATGCAGCTTTAGTTCGAAGATTCCAGCCAGTCAGAGTGAAAGAGCCAACCGTAGAAGAGACAGTTACGATTTTAAAAGGAATCAAATACCGATTTGAGGATTATCATAGAATTTTAGTGCCGGAAGATGTAGTAGAAGCAATTGCAGGTTTATCTGATCGATATATCAGTGATCGTTTTCTGCCGGATAAAGCGATAGATCTTCTAGACGAAGCATGTGCAAGAAAACGAATGGAACAGGTCGGAAGTCATGCAAGTTTTAAAGAAGAACGCAAAGCGATTGCAGAAGTGATCGAGAAGATTGAGAAAGAACTTTCTAATGGCGATATTTTGGAAGCTAAGAATTTAAAAGCGCAGAAGAATAAGCTTGAGAAATCGTTAGAACGTAAGATGAAACGAACACAAAGGAAGGAAAATGAGATTCCACAATTAACAGTTGAAGATGCAGCAGAGGTTGTATCTTTATGGACACAGATCCCAGTAACGCAGCTCACGAAAGGTGATATGGAACGCTTGCGAAATCTTGAAAAAGAACTCCACAAATATGTGATCGGGCAGGATGAAGCAGTCAAAGCCGTTGCGAAAGCTGTGAAAAGAAGCAGAGTTGGACTTAAGAGTCCAAATCGTCCGATCGGATCATTCTTATTCCTGGGACCAACAGGTGTTGGTAAGACAGAGCTTTCAAAGACACTGGCAAGAGCTTTGTTTGGAAGGGAAGAAGATCTGATCCGTGTAGATATGTCTGAATATATGGAGAAGCACAGTGTATCAAAGATCATTGGATCACCTCCAGGATATGTAGGATTCGGAGAAGGTGGACAGTTAAGTGAGCAGATCAGAAGACATCCGTATTCTGTGATCTTATTTGATGAGATCGAGAAAGCACATCCAGACGTATTTAATATTCTGCTTCAGGTACTGGATGATGGACATATTACAGATTCCAATGGACGAAAAGTTGATTTTAAGAATACGGTGATCATCATGACTTCCAATGCAGGTGCAAATCGCATCATCGCACCAAAATATCTTGGATTCTCTGTTGATAACACAGATAAGGCAAAGAATCATGAACGTATGAAAAAAGGTGTGATGGAAGAAGTAAAACAGATCTTCCGTCCGGAATTTTTAAACAGAATTGACGAGACGATCGTTTTTGCAGTTCTTACCAAAGAAGAAGTGAAAAAGATCGCGAAGTTATTTATCGATGAGTTAAAAGTACGTCTCCTAAATGAACATCAGATTACATTAAAGATCACATCGAGTGCGATGGATCTGTTAGCAGATAAAGGATATGATGAGAATTACGGAGCAAGACCACTAAGAAGAGTGATCCAGAATGAGATCGAGGATGTACTGGCAGACAAGATCTTAGAAGGAACACTTTCAAACGGACAGACGATGACAATCGGCAAAAAAGATAAAAAACTTACTTTTTCAGTAAAGGAAACTAGTAAATAGAACCAAAATATATTATAATAAACGTACAACGACCGAAACATATATTAGGAGGAAAAAACAATGGCAGTGGTAACTGAATTATTCCGCAGCGAAGACAATGGAACACTAAGCTTTGGTGACTATACATTAGCACAGAAAGCTAAGAAAGGGGATATCCAGTTTGAAGGGGATATCTACAAGATCAAAACATTTAAGACAATGACGAAACTGGACAAGAACGGACAGCTGATCTTTGAATCTGTTCCAGGTTCTGCAGTACATAACTTTGTTGCAACAACAGATGGTGTTGCATTTGATATTGAATCTTCATCTGACGTTCAGGTTACACTAGAAGTGGAAGCTGGACAGGAATATAAAGTTTTTATTGATAATACAAATGTAGGAATGATGAAAGCAAACCTTGGAGGTAAATTAACTTTAAGTGTTGAATTAAGTGAAGGAACAGCTGCATCTGTTCGCGTAAAGAAACAATAGTAATGTAAGGAGTACCAATGGCGAAACAAAAAACAGTTTATTTTTGCAGCCAGTGTGGTCATGAGTCTTCCAAGTGGATGGGACAATGTCCTGCCTGCAAACAGTGGAATACTTTTACAGAAGAGAAAGTTACAGAAACGAAGAAGGGAGGGGCGAAGTCTTTAAAGACTTCTGCCTCTCCTATGAATATATCGGAGGTAACTATTGAGAATGAAGAAAGGATTCCGACAGGAATCGGAGAACTTGACCGAGTACTTGGCGGTGGGATCGTGAAAGGATCTTTATCATTGGTTGGCGGGGATCCTGGAATTGGTAAATCAACGCTGTTATTACAGGTATGCAGAAATCTTGCGAATAATAAACGCAAGGTTTTATATATTTCTGGGGAAGAATCGATGCATCAGATCAAGATGCGTGCTGAGAGAATTGGAACATTTGAAGAAGAAATGCTTCTTTTTTGTGAAACAGATCTTGATGCGATCACCAGTGCGATTCTAAAGACAAAGCCTGAATTTGCAGTGATCGACTCTATTCAGACGATGTACAGCGAAGATCTTTCTTCGGCAGCAGGAAGTGTTTCACAGGTAAGAGAAGTGACGGCTGCAATGATGAGAGTGGCAAAAGAGAATAATATTGCTGTTTTCATTGTTGGACATGTGACCAAAGAAGGGGTTGTTGCAGGACCTAGAACATTGGAACATATGGTGGATACGGTCCTTTATTTTGAAGGAGAGAGAGAAGCAGCCTATAGAATCTTGCGAGGCGTAAAGAACCGTTTTGGATCTACAAATGAGATAGGTGTATTTGAGATGTGCAACAATGGGTTAGTTGAAGTTGAGAATCCATCAAAGACAATGTTAAATGGAAGACCGCTTGATGCGTCAGGATCAGTTGTTGTCTGCTCTATGGAAGGAACCAGACCGATCCTTATTGAAATCCAGGCACTTGTATCACCAACAAGTTTCCAGATGCCGCGAAGAACAGCAGTGGGAATTGACTATAACAGGGTGAACCTTTTGATGGCTGTACTTGAGAAGAGAGTTGGATTACAGCTTGGAGGTTGTGATGCTTATGTAAACCTTGCAGGAGGAATGAAGCTTGGGGAACCGGCGATCGATCTTGGAATTATCATGGCGATCGCATCAAGTTACAAGAACAGAGCAATTTTAGAAGATACGATCATTTTTGGAGAAGTCGGTCTGGTAGGAGAAGTTCGTGCAGTATCCGGTGGTGAGGCAAGGATCAAGGAAGCACAGAAACTTGGATTTAAGAGATGCATTCTGCCCCAGGCGAATGTAGATCAGATTAAGATTGAAACTGATATGAGACTCGTAGGAGTTTCAAATGTTATGGAAGCATTAGATCTTATATAATATATTGATTGCAAGTATATACAAGATACATTATAATCAATATAGAAAAAACTATATGGAGGAAAACATGGAAGAAACGATTTCTAAGAATTTTATAGAACAGATCATTGAGAAAGATATCGAGGAGGGACGCTGCAAGAAAGTTGTCACAAGATTCCCACCAGAACCTAACGGATATCTTCATATCGGACACGCAAAATCTATTTTATTAAATTACGGACTGGCTCAGGAATATGGCGGAGATTTTCATTTCCGTTTTGATGATACAAACCCTACAAAAGAGAAGGAAGAATATGTAAATTCCATCAAGGAAGATGTAGAATGGTTAGGTGCAGACTATCATGAGCATATTTACTATGCATCAAATTATTTTGACAAGATGTATGAATGTGCAGAATTCTTGATCAAGAAAGGAAAAGCATATGTCTGTGATCTTAGTGCAGAACAGATCAGAGAATATCGCGGAACATTGACAGAACCTGGAAAGAACAGTCCATATCGTGACCGTACACCAGAAGAAAACTTAAAGTTATTCCGTGAAATGAAAGAAGGAAAATATCCAGACGGAAGCAAAGTACTTCGTGCGAAGATTGATATGACATCTGGAAACATCAATATGAGAGATCCAATTCTTTACCGTATTGCAAGAATGGAACATCATAATACAGGTAACAAATGGTGTATCTATCCAATGTATGATTTTGCTCATCCATTAGAGGATGCATTTGAAGGAGTTACACATTCTATCTGTACACTGGAATTTGAAGACCACAGACCATTATATGACTGGGTAGTCAATGAATGTGAATTTGAAAATCCACCAAAACAGATTGAATTTGCAAAATTATACCTGACAAATGTCGTTACAGGAAAACGTTATATTAAGAAATTAGTAGAAGATGGAATCGTAGACGGATGGGATGATCCTCGTCTGGTATCCTTATCTGCACTTCGAAGAAGAGGATATACACCAGAATCTATCAAAAAATTTATGGAACTTGTGGGAGTTGCAAAGAGTCACAGCTCTGTGGATTCTGCAATGCTTGAATATTGTATTCGTGATGACCTTAAATTAAAACGTCCACGTATGGCAGCTATTTTGGATCCGATCAAACTTGTGATCACAAATTATCCGGAAGGTGAAGGAGAGCTTGTAGATGTTCCGAATAATCAGGAAAACGAAGAGATGGGAACAAGACAGGTACCATTTTCAAGAGAATTATATATTGAACGTGAAGACTTCAAAATTGAGAAGCCTAAAAAGTATCGTCGTTTATATGTAGGAAATGAAGTTCGTTTAATGAATGCATATTTTGTGACATGTACAGGATATGATGTAGATGAGGATGGTAACGTTACATGTGTATATGCAACATATGATCCAGAATCCAGAGGAGGAAACAGCCCTGATGGAAGAAAAGTTCGTGGAACAATCCACTGGGTATCAGCTAAAACTGCGAAAAAGGCAGAAATTCGTCTATATGAAAACATTGTAGATGAAGAAAAAGGCGTATATAATGAAGATGGAAGTATTAATGTAAATCCTAATTCATTAACTGTGATCAAAGAAGCATATGTTGAGCCAGAATTAGAGAAGTACGATAAAGGAGACAGCTTCCAGTTTATGAGAACAGGATATTTCTGTTTAGATTCTAAAGATTCTACTAAAGAACATATGGTATTTAATAGAATCGTAAGCTTAAAGAGCTCTTATAAACCAAACTAATATACGAAGCCTGTTAAGAAAGATTTCAAGACAGGAGCAGTGGATGAGAAAAAGAGGGGAAATTAAATGAAGGTAATCGTGGTATCTCATGGAAGTTACGCCAGAGGACTAGTGGATACAGTACAGATGATCGCAGGGAAACAGGAAGACCTGGAAGCATTTGGACTGGAGCCGGAAGAATCTGTGGATACTTTAAAAGAGAAGATCAGACAAAGTATTGAACAGGCATCACAGGAAGAAGAGATTCTGATCCTCACAGATATTTTTTATGGAAGTCCGTTTAATACAGTTATTTCATTAATGCCAGAGTATGATCTTTACCACGTTACTGGAATTAATCTTCCATTGATGATGGAAGTCATTATGGGAAGAATTTCGGGAAAGCATGCGGAAGAAATCTGTAAAGAACTTCTTAAGGCAGCACCGGATACAGTACGGGATGTACGTGAATTATATAAGGAGGTAGAAAAATGAAGAAAATAGTACTGGCAAGAGTCGATGACAGACTCATACATACAGAGATTTTAACATTATGGGTGCCAGAAGTACGTGCAAACAGAATCCTTATTGTTGATGATATCGTTGCGAAAGATAAATTTCGAAGCAAGGTGATCAAAGAGATGGCACCAGATGGTCTTATCATTCACGTTTATGGAATTGATCGTGCAGTTGAAAAGTTAAAAGAACCACCATCATTTGATGGGGAACGAGTGATCGTAATCGCTGAATCACCAATAGTGTTTGAAGAACTGATGAAATGCGGAATCAGGATCACACAGCTTAATATTGGAGGTATGGGAATTCGAGGGGAACGAAAAACTGTGGCAAGAAGGATCGCATGCGATGACAGAGAAATGGAATCTATCCAACAGATGATTCGAAAAGGCGTCCACGTATATTTCCAGACGATTCCGAAAAAAAGCTGGGAAGAAGCGAAAAAATATATACAGGAATAAATACAAATACAAAAGAATGCAATCTCATTTAAAAAAATTATAAAAAAGGGGTTGCATTTTTTTTACGCAGTGTTATACTTAAGAACATAGAGTTAGCACTCGATATGAGTGAGTGCTAACAATCGAAAATAAAAACAATTTTCTAATATATTTAGGAGGTAATATTATTATGAAGTTAACACCATTAGGAGATAGAGTTGTATTAAAACAGTTGGAAGCAGAAACAAAGACAAAATCAGGAATCGTCCTTACAACAGCAACACAGGAAAAACCTCAGGAAGCAGAAGTTATCGCAGTAGGACCTGGAACAGAAGATGTAAAGATGGAAGTTTCTGTAGGACAGAAAGTTATCTATTCTAAATATGCTGGAACAGAAGTGAAATTAGAAGATGAAGAATATATTATTGTAAAACAGAATGATATTTTAGCAGTTGTAGAATAATCAGATTGCAGAATCATTTTATTGCAGAATCATTTAGTCGGAGGTAATAAGATCATGGCAAAAGAAATTAAATACGGAATTGAAGCAAGAAAAGCTCTGGAAGCTGGAGTTAATCAGTTAGCAGATACAGTAAGAGTAACAATCGGACCAAAAGGACGTAACGTAGTATTAGATAAATCATTTGGTACACCACTGATCACAAATGATGGTGTAACAATTGCAAAAGAGATTGAATTAGAAGACCCATTTGAAAACATGGGAGCACAGGTTGTCAAAGAAGTAGCAACTAAGACAAATGATGTTGCTGGAGATGGTACAACAACAGCTACAGTACTTGCACAGGCAATGATCAACGAAGGAATGAAGAACTTAGCAGCAGGAGCTAACCCAATCATCCTTCGTAAAGGAATGAAAAAAGCTACAGAAGCAGCCGTTGAAGCAATCGCTGAGATGAGCAGCAAAGTTACAGGAAGAGATCAGATCGCGAAAGTAGCAGCAATTTCTGCAGCAGACGAAGAAGTTGGAGAATTAGTAGCAGATGCTATGGAAAAGGTATCTAACGACGGAGTTATCACAATTGAAGAATCTAAGACAATGAAGACAGAATTAGATTTAGTAGAAGGTATGCAGTTTGATCGTGGATACTTATCCGCATACTTCTCAACAGATATGGAGAAAATGGTTGCAGAATTAGATGATCCATATATCCTGATCACAGATAAGAAGATTTCTAACATTCAGGAAATTCTTCCATTATTAGAGCAGATCGTACAGAATGGTAAGAAATTACTGATCATCGCAGAAGATGTTGAAGGTGAAGCATTAACAACACTGATCGTAAACAAATTACGTGGAACATTCTCTGTATGTGCAGTCAAAGCACCTGGATATGGAGACAGAAGAAAAGCAATGCTTGAAGATATCGCTATCTTAACAGGTGGTACAGTGATCTCTGAAGAAGTAGGAATGGAATTAAAAGATGCAACAATCGATCAGTTAGGTCGTGCAAAATCTGTAAGAGTTGAAAAAGAAAATACAGTCATCGTAGATGGTGAAGGAGAAAAGGATGCGATCCAGGCACGTATCGCACAGATCAAAGGACAGATCGAAGAAACAACATCTGAATTTGATAAAGAAAAATTACAGGAAAGATTAGCTAAATTATCTGGTGGAGTTGCCGTTGTTCGTGTTGGAGCAGCAACAGAAACAGAAATGAAAGAAAGCAAATTAAGACTGGAAGATGCCTTAGCAGCAACAAAAGCCGCAGTAGAAGAAGGAATCATCTTCGGTGGAGGATCTGCTTACATTCACGCATCTAAGAAAGCAGCAGAGAAAGTAGCAGACTTAGAAGGAGACGAAAAGACAGGAGCAAACATCATCCTGAAAGCCTTAGAAGCACCATTATTCCAGATTGCAGTCAATGCAGGTCTTGAAGGAGCTGTTATCGTAAATAAAGTAAAAGAAGCAGAAATTGGAAAAGGATTCGATGCATTACATGGAGAATATGTAGACATGGTAGAAGCAGGAATCATTGACCCAGCTAAAGTAACAAGAAGTGCATTACAGAATGCAACATCTGTAGCATCTACACTGTTAACAACAGAATCTGTTGTTGCTAATATTAAAGAAGATGCACCAGCAATGCCAGCAGGAGCTCCAGCTGGAATGGGAATGATGTAGTTGAGTGGACGTCTACAGGGAGCAAAGCGACTCAAAGACTAAAATATATCCCCGGAAATTCGAAAGAATTTCTGGGGCTTTTTTATGCTTAAAACCGATACTCCTTCCCAGCCTTCCAAACCACCCAATACTCTACATTCGCACAATCATCCACAATCGGAATGATCTTCCTCTGATCCAAAATTTCTTCAGGATAATCCAAGAGGAACACAGACAGATAAATGTTCAGTAAAGAAAGGAGTGGGATATAAACCAGTTCCATGATACTCATTAGGAAAACCATGGAGGAATAAGGGAATATCTGCTATAATAAATATATACTAAAAATACGATAGGAGGCAGATTATGAACAATTTTACTTATTCTGTTCCAACAAAGATTCATTTTGGAAAAGGACAGATTTCACATCTTTATGAGCTTTCAGAAAGTGGAAACAAAGTGTTGTTATGCTATGGCGGTGGAAGTATCAAAAAAGCAGGAATTTATGATGAAGCCGTGAAGATTTTAAAAGAAGAAGACATCGAAATCTTTGAATTATCAGGAATTGCACCAAATCCAAAGATTGAATCTGTCAGAGAAGGTGTAAAACTCTGTAAAGAAAATGACATCGATATGGTACTTGCCATTGGAGGTGGATCTGTCATTGACTGTGCGAAAGTTGTAGCAGCAGGAGCCTGTTATGATGGAGATCCATGGGATCTTGTTATCACGCCAAGATGGATCAAAAAAGCATTGCCGATCTATAGTGTATTGACATTATCAGCGACAGGATCAGAGATGGACCCATTTGCGGTAATCTCAGATATGTCTAAGAATGAAAAATGGGGAACATCAAGCGAACATATGAAACCAAAGATGTCAATTCTTGATCCAGAATATACCTACTCTGTATCAAAGAAACAGACAGCAGCAGGAACAGCAGATATGATCAGTCATATTTGTGAAAACTACTTTACCAATGTAAAGAATGCAGATGTTCAGGCAAGATTTGCGGAAGGACTGTTAAAGAATTGCTTTAAATACGGTCCAATCGCATTAGAAGAACCAGATAACTATGATGCAAGAGCGAATCTGATGTGGACAGCCAGTATGGCGATCAATGGAATTCTTTCTGACGGAGCGGAAGTTTCCTGGTGTGTTCATCCGATGGAACATGAATTAAGTGCTTTCTACGATATCACACATGGAGAAGGATTAGCAATCTTAACACCACACTGGATGGATTTTGCATTAAATGACGATACCGCATCTAAATTTGCGGACTATGCAAGAAATGTCTGGGATGTAGTAAATGATGATGATATGGCAGCAGCCAAAGAAGGAATCGCATGCACCAGGGAATTCTTCAAGAAGATGGGACTTCCACAGACTTTATCAGATGTTGGAATCGACAAAGAACATTTTGATATCATGGCACAGAAAGCAGCCGATGGATGTGTTGGATCTTTTGTATCATTGAGTAAAGAAGATATCGTAAGTATTTTTGAAGCAGCTTTATAAGAACAAAAATAAGCAGGATCAAATAGGTTTAAGATCCTGCTTATTTTTGTTGTGCAGAGATATAGAAATTATTTTACTTTAATCTTTTTAACAGACGACCATGAACCATAGAATGTTTTAGTTCCGACTTTTTTATAGCCACGGACTTTTACATAATAAGTTTTTTTGCTTGAAAGCTTATTGACTTTCACAGAAGTTACATTACTTGATGCTTTCATTGTTTTTTTACGTTTGCTAAATTTAGCATTCTGAGCAGTCATGATTTCATAATCGCTGATTCTGGAAATCTTTTTCCATTTAGCAGTCAGAGCCTTTTTCTCAGCTTTTGGAGTATAAATGGAAACTTTTGCTATCTTTGGTGCAACAATTTTGAAAGTTTTCTTTGTTGTTGCTTTATAACCATTTTTAAAAGTAATTGTGACTGTAGCAGTTCCAATATTAGTATTGTTTTTATAAGAAACTATATAATAAGAAGCAGAAAGTTTTTTGCCATCTCTTGTAGTTACAGTCACAGAAGGTTTTTGTGCCTTTGCATTGTAAGTTACAGTCGTATTGTTTAATGTTACTTTTGAAAGTCTGTATAAAATATGAACACCAATTACATTACAACCCTTATTTGTGCATTTCCAGGCAGTTTCACCATCCTGTGTAAAAGTCGCAAGAGTTGTATTTCCGTATTTTGGCTTATGTCCAAGTGCTGGAATTAATTCTGTATGACTTTTGATCGGATGGTTACATAAAGAAGAGATTGCCATAATAAAATAAGAAGATAAAACAAAAAATGTTTATTATTCAATATTTACAAAAAATACTTTCTTATTATACAATTACAATGTATAATAAAAAGAAGATATTTTAAGAAAGAGGTGTACGTGGTGTATAAGATTGTCAAGAAACAGACACTCAACCAGGCTGTTGAGTTAATGGAGATTCATGCTCCTTATGTGGCAAGAAAGTGTGAACCAGGACAATTCATCATTATCAGAGTCGATGAAGATGGAGAGAGAGTTCCTTTAACAATTGCAGATTTTGATCGTGAGAAAGAGACTGTAACGATCATTTATCAGGTAGTTGGATATACAACAGAATTATTAAGTAAGAAAAAAGAAGGAGAATATGTACAGGATTTCGTAGGGCCATTAGGTCAGCCAGCTCCTTTACACAAATGTGACCGTGTCATCGGTGTAGCCGGTGGTGTAGGTGCAGCTCCTTTATATCCACAACTTCGTAAGTTAGCGAAGATGGGAGTACCAGTTGATGTTATCATCGGTGGTAAGAGTGCAGAATTTGTAATTCTTAAGGAATTATTTGAAGAATTTTGTGATAATGTATATATTGCAACAGATGACGGAAGTCTTGGAACAAAAGGTTTTGTTACAACTGTATTAGAAGAACAGATTAAAGCCGGAGTGAAATATGACGAAGTTATCGCAATTGGACCACTGATCATGATGAAGAACGTGGTTAAGATCACAAAAGAATATGACATCCCAACTATGGTATCTTTAAATCCAATTATGATCGATGGAACTGGTATGTGCGGTGGATGCCGTGTCAACATTGGTGGAGAAACAAAATTTGCATGTGTTGACGGACCAGACTTTGACGGATTTAAAGTAGACTTTGACGAATGTATGCAGCGTCAGGGTATGTTCAAAGAAGAAGAACATCAGTGTAGAATTGGAAGGGGGATGTAAACGATGGCAAATATGAGTCTTAAGAAGGTACCTATGCCAGAACAGGACCCAAATGTCCGTAATAAGAACTTTGAAGAAGTTGCTCTTGGATATACAAAAGAGATGGCAATGGAAGAAGCAACTCGTTGCTTAAACTGTAAGAATAAACCTTGTGTTGGAGGATGTCCGGTTAACGTACCAATTCCAGCTTTTATTGAGAAAGTAGCAGCTGGAGATTTTGAAGGTGCATACGAAGTGATCACAACAGAGAATGCATTACCAGCAATCTGCGGACGAGTATGTCCACAGGAGAACCAGTGCGAAGGTAAATGTGTCCGCGGTATCAAGGGAGAACCTGTTGGTATCGGACGTATGGAACGTTTTGTCGCTGACTGGCATATGGCACATGCCAAAGAAACAGAAGTTAATATTGATAAGAATGGAATGAAAGTTGCAGTTGTCGGATGTGGACCTGCAGGTATCACATGTGCGGGAGAACTGATCAAAAAAGGTTATGATGTAACAGTGTTTGAAGCATTACATAAACCAGGTGGAGTATTAAGCTATGGTATTCCAGAATTCCGTCTGCCAAAAGATCTGGTAGCCAAAGAGATCGAAAGCGTTCAGAAGTTAGGTGTAGATATCGAAACTAACGTTATCGTTGGACGTTCTATCACAATCGATGAATTAATGGAAGATGGATACAAAGCAGTCTTCGTAGGAAGTGGTGCAGGACTTCCAAGATTTTTAAATATTCCTGGAGAAAACCACTTAGGAGTATACTCTGCAAATGAATTCTTAACTCGTGTGAACTTAATGAAAGGATATAAATTCCCAGAATGCCCAACACCAGTCAAAGTTGGTAAGAAAGTAGCAGTTGTAGGTGCTGGTAACGTAGCAATGGATGCTGCCAGAACAGCAAAACGATTAGGTGCAGAAGAAGTTTACATCGTATATCGTCGTAGCGAAGAAGAAGCACCAGCACGTTTAGAAGAATTACATCATGCAAAAGAAGAAGGAATTATTTTTAAATTCTTAAATAACCCAGCTGCGATCAAAGCAGATGAGAATGGATGGGTTAAGAGTATGGAAGTTATCAAACAGGAATTAGGTGAACCTGATGCATCAGGAAGACGTTCTCCACGTCCGATCGAAGGATCTAACTATGATCTTGATGTTGATACAGTTATTATTGCGATCGGTCAGAGCCCTAACCCACTGATCCGTCACACAACACCAGGACTTGACACTCAGAAATGGGGAGGAATCATTGTTAATGAAGAAACAATGGAGACAAGTAAAGATGGTGTATACGCAGGTGGAGATACAGTAACTGGAGCAGCAACAGTTATCCTTGCCATGGGAGCAGGAAAGAAAGCAGCTGCAGCAATCGATCAGAAATTACAGGGAAAATAAAAGGAGGATTCCAGATGGGAAAAGCAGTATTTCAGACTGAGATTATCGAACTCGGAGAACAGGTAGATGCTTTTTTTGAGGAAGGTATGTTCGTGCTTTTTGGAGAAAATGTACCGGATACATTAAAAGATTTCTGTCATTTCATCGATCAGAAGAAAGTGGATGGAACAATCAAAAAAGGAGATAAACTGGTTGTGGATCAGAAAGAATATCTCATCACTGCCGTTGGAGATATTGCCCAGTCTAATTTGGAGACATTGGGACATCTGACAGTTGTCTTCAGTGGTGCAAAAGAAGCAGGTCTTCCTGGAAGTATTTGTGTTGAGGCAAAACCAATGCCTAAGCTTACGATTGGAAGTAAACTTTCTATCGTAGAAGAATAGAATTTACAAGAGATATCAAGAGATTGGTATCAGAATTATATAAAAGGAGTTATTGCGAAAGCAGTAATTCCTTTTATTGTACAAAAAAGAAATTAGTATCAGATAGTTATATTTTTGAATGTTCAGATAATTATAACCATGTACAGAAAATAATCCATACATTTTAAAAAAAATGTAAAATAATCTGTTGACATAAAAGAAACTATTTGTTACCATATCTAACAATACAAATCAGATATTAAAATACAAGAAAGCGAGGAAAACAAGAAAATGGGTAAGTTAATTGGTGAAGGGATTACATTTGATGATGTTTTATTAGTTCCAGCATATTCGGAAGTAATTGCGAATGATGTGGATACACGCACACGATTGACAAACAAAATTCAGTTAAACATTCCACTGATGAGTGCCAGCATGGATACAGTTACAGAACATCGCATGGCAATCGCAATGGCAAGACAGGGTGGAATCGGAATTATACATAAGAATATGTCAATTGAAGAGCAGGCAGAAGAAGTGGATAAGGTAAAACGTTCTGAAAACGGAGTTATCACAGATCCATTTTCATTATCACCAGAACATACCATTCAGGATGCTGACGATTTAATGGCGAAGTATCGTATTTCAGGTGTACCAATTACAGAAGGTACAAAGCTCGTTGGTATTATTACAAATCGTGATTTAAAATTCGAAACAGATTATTCAAAGAAGATCAAAGAATCTATGACTTCTGAAGGGCTGGTAACAGCAAAAGAAGGAATCACATTAGAAGAAGCAAAACAGATTCTTGGAAGAGCAAGAAAAGAAAAATTACCAATCGTTGATGATGACTTTAATTTAAAAGGACTGATCACAATTAAGGATATTGAGAAACAGATCAAATATCCAAATGCAGCGAAAGATGATCAGGGAAGATTATTATGTGGAGCTGGTGTTGGTATCACAGCAGACGTTTTAGATCGTGTTCAGGCATTAGTCGATGCTCATGTTGACGTTATCGTTGTTGACTCTGCACATGGACATTCTGCAAATGTATTAAGAGTGGTAAGAATGGTCAAAGATAAGTTCCCAGATCTTCAGGTAATCGCAGGTAACGTTGCAACAGGAGCTGGAGCTAAGGCGTTGATCGAAGCTGGAGCTGACTGTGTGAAGATCGGTATCGGACCTGGATCTATCTGCACAACTCGTATCGTAGCTGGTATCGGTGTACCACAGATCACAGCGATCATGAGTGCGTATGAAGAAGCTAAGAAAGCAGGAATCCCAATCATTGCTGATGGTGGTATCAAATATTCAGGAGAACTTACAAAAGCGATCGCAGCCGGAGCAGATGTATGTATGTTAGGAAGCATGCTTGCAGGATGCGATGAAAGTCCTGGAGATTTCGAATTATATCAGGGAAGAAAATATAAAGTATATCGTGGAATGGGATCATTAGCAGCGATGGAGAATGGTAGTAAAGACCGTTATTTCCAGACAAATGCTAAGAAATTAGTTCCAGAAGGTGTTGAAGGTCGTGTAGCATATAAAGGAACTGTTGAAGATACCATCTTCCAGATGATGGGAGGTCTTCGTTCTGGAATGGGATATTGTGGAGCAAAAGATATTAAGACATTACAGGAGACAGGGGAATTCGTTAAGATTTCTGCTGCATCCTTAAAAGAAAGTCATCCACATGACATTCATATCACAAAAGAAGCACCAAACTATAGTGTAGAATAAGAATTAAGAAGATAGAGGAACCAGAGTACAAAAGCAGATGTATTCTGGTTCTTTTTTGCTTTAAAAAATGGGAGCAGATTTGTTAATTGACAATTATCAATAAAAAATGATTGACTTATAAATGAAACAGGAATATCATTAAATTACTTTGGTTTTCAAAATAGTGATCAAAAGAAAAATAAAAATAAGAAGAGAAATATGAGAAAGGTAAAAAATGATTTCAAAATTCAGCGTAAAAAAACCGTATACCGTCATTGTGGCGGTCATATTAGTCATCATTTTAGGAATCGTATCATTTACAAAGATGACAACAGACCTGCTGCCAAGCATGGAACTACCATATGCGGTTGTTATGACAACGTATCAGGGAGCGTCTCCAGAGACTGTAGAGACAACTGTAACAAAGCCAGTTGAACAGTCGATGGCAACGATTTCAAATATCAAAGAAGTAAACTCAATTTCTAGTGAGAATATGTCTATGGTTATTCTGGAATTTGAAGGTGACACAGATATGAATGCAGTTTCTCTTGATATGAGAGAGAAACTTGATATGATCAAAGGTTACTGGCCAGATGAAGTGGGTAATCCAACGATCATGAAATTAAATCCAGATATGATGCCAGTTATGGTAACAGCCATGGATTCTGATAAGTTAAGCAGTGCTGAGTTATCAGAGTTGATCAATGATAAGATCGCACCGTCTTTAGAAGCTGTTGATGGAGTCGCATCCGTAAGTAGCACCGGACTTGTGACAGAACAGATCAATGCGATCATCAGTGAGAAAAAGATCAACAAATTAAATAAGAAGATACAGAAAGCTTTAAATGGTCAGTTTGATGAAGCACAGAATAAGATTGATCAGGCTAAAGCCCAGATGGAAACTGGAAAGAATACGTTAGATGCACAAAGGACTAAGGCAAATACTCAGCTTGCTAAAGCCCAGACGGCTCTAAGTGATGGACAGTTAAGCCTTGCACAGAAAGAAGTACAGGTGACAAGCTCAATCACAAACTTGAAAGTGCAGAAACAATCTTTGCAAGCATCTTTAAAGACATTAAAAACCCAGATTGCTAAGTTGGAAGAACAGGAAAAACAGGTTCCAGATGCTGCAACAAAGATGCAGCTTGCAGCCCAGATCGAAGAATTGAAAAAGCAAGAAACAACAGCAGAAACTTCGATTAAGGCATTGGATAAGAATTTAAAAACACTAAATAGTGCATTAAAACAGATCAAAAAAGGAAAGAAAACGATCAATTCCCAATTGACACAGTTTAATGTACAGTCAGCGACAGCAACACAGAAAATGAATGATGGGGAGATTAAACTTGCACAAGGTGAAGCACAGCTAAATTCCAGTCAGAGCCAGCTTGATTCCAGCAAAGAACAGGCAAAAGAAGCAGCAAATATCAAGAATAAGTTGACAGTTGAAAATGTGAAAGCATTGTTAACAGCACAGAACTTTGAGATGCCAGCGGGATACATCAGTGAAGGTAATACCCAGTATTTAGTCCGTGTTGGAGATAAAGTTACAAACAAAAAAGATCTTGCCAATATGGAATTATTAGATCTTGGAATTAAAGGAATCCCACCGATCAAGCTTTGTGATGTAGCAGACGTGGCGATCGTAGATAATTCTGCAGATACATATTGCCGTGTAAATGGCAACAATGGTGTGGTATTAACGGTTCAGAAGCAGAATAACTATTCGACAGCAGATGTTGCTGACAAAGTTGCAGCGAAGATGAAGACATTAACAAAAGAAAATAAAGGATTCCACTATGTAAATATCATGGATCAGGGTGTATACATTGATATGGTGACAGGCTCTGTGATTCAGAATCTATTAATGGGAGCAATCCTTGCAGTCTTTATTTTGCTATTATTCTTAAAAGATATCAGACCAACGATCGTTATTGCATGCTCTATTCCGTTAAGTGTTATTTTTGCGGTGGTACTCATGTATTTTACAGGAATTACGCTAAATGTTATCTCATTGTCGGGACTTGCACTTGGAGTCGGAATGCTTGTGGATAACTCGATCGTAGTCATTGAGAATATCTACCGATTAAGAAAAGAAGGGGTTCCAGTTAAAGAAGCAGCGATCACAGGAGCAAAAGGGGTTGCAGGAGCAATTACATCCTCTACTTTAACAACAATTTCTGTATTCCTGCCAATCGTATTTACAACTGGAATTACAAAACAGCTTTTTACAGATATGGGATTGACCATTGGTTATTCTTTAGTAGCCAGTCTGATCGTGGCGGTAACATTTGTACCAATGATGTCAGCTGGTGTACTTAATAAAGTTACAGAAAAAGATAGCAAATTTATTGATAAATTACAGCAATTATATCGCAAAGTCATGACAAAACTGTTAAACCGAAAGATTATTGTAGTCATTGTAACATTAGCACTCTTTGTAGGAAGCATTATTGGAGCAATGAATATCGGAAGCTCCTTAATGCCAAGCATGGACAGTACACAGATGACAATGACGATCAAGATGCCACAGGGATCTTCTATGGAAGAAACTGCGTCCATGACAGATACGGTAATGAAGAAAATACAAGAAATCAAAGATGTTGACAGTGTAGCAGGAATGATATCTTCAGGATCTTCAGGAATGTCTGCAATGACATCATGAGGATCTTCCAATGAAGATCAGTCTAGTATGTATATCTTATTAAAAGAAAAGAAGAAACATACAAATAAAGAGATTAAGAAAGAAATCTTAAAGAAAACAAAGAAATTTGATTGTGAGATTGAAGTTCAGGAATCCAGTATGGATATGAGTGCACTTGGTGGAAGCGGAATTTCCATACAGATCAAAGGAAGTGATTTAAATAAATTAAGATCGATCGGAAAAGATATTGCCAAGATCGCTGAGGATACGAAAGGAACACAGAATGTATCTAATGGAAGTGAAGAGACAACACCAGATATTCATGTTGTCGTAGATAAGAAAAAGGCAGTCAAGAATGGACTTACAGTTGCAACGATCTATCAGCAGTTGAGTGAGAAATTAAAAGATGCTAGTGAAGCAACAACGATCACGATCAATGAAAAGGAATACAGTGTCAATGTTGGAAACAGCGCAAAGAATACATTGACAAGAAATGATCTTAAAAAAGTGAAATTGACAGGAACGGTAAGTGGAAAAGAAAAAGAAGTTACGCTGGATAAGGTTGCGAAATTCAGAAATAGTGACAGCTTGTCTTCCATCAATCGAAATCAACAGGAAAGAACACTTACTGTAACATCAGAAATCAAAGATGGATATAATGTAGGAAAAGTCAGCAGTGCCGTACAAAAGCAGATCAAAAAATACAATGCACCGAAAGGATACAGTATCACAATGAAAGGTGAGATGGAATCCATTCAGGAAACAACAGGACAGATTGGATTAATGCTGTTACTGGCTGTAGCATTTATGTACCTGATCATGGTAGCACAGTTCCAGTCACTGAAATCACCATTTATCATTTTATTTACGATTCCAATGGCATTTACAGGAGGATTTTTAGGACTGTTGCTTACAGGAAAAGATTTAAGTGCAATTGCGATGATCGGATTTGTTATGCTTGCCGGTATCATTGTAAATAATGGTATCGTGCTGGTAGATACGATCAATCAGTTAAGAGAATCGGGATACGAATTTGAAGAAGCAATCCTGACAGCAGGTACGATGCGTGTACGTCCGATCTTGATGACAGCCCTTACAACGATCCTTGGATTATCTACAATGGCGATTGGTTTAGGTCAAGGTGCCGAGATGATGCAGCCGATGGCAATCGTTACGATCGGTGGTTTGATTTATGGAACTTTACTAACATTATTAGTGGTTCCATGTATTTATGGACTCTTCAATAGAAGAAAAAAGAAAGCAGAGTAAATCTTACAAAACTATTAAATATGACCGCTTTCCTTTACTTTTAAAAAGAGAAAAGATATAATAGTACAAGAATCATGTCAGAATTGACATGATTCTTTGATATATGGAAGAACCATAAGAGAGAAAAGAAAGAGGATAGATCATTGGAAGGAGCAGACATATGAATCAGAAAAAAGATTATGTTCTGAGATGGATTCCGAAGTATTCTATCATTCCGCTGATCACAGCGTTAGTACTGAATACTTTGGTTTACAGTGGAACAATGGTGCTTTGTAAAGGATTATATCATCATGATTTTACAACAGTATTTGACCGGATGGTACCGGTGATCCCAGAATTTACAAGTATTTATTTGATATGTTATGTGTTTTGGGTTGTGAACTACATTATGACTGCGAGAATCAGTAGAGAACATATGTATAGATTTTTGACAGCAGATTATCTATCAAGGATCGTATGTGGGATTTTATTTGTCTTTTTGCCAACAACACTGGTAAGACCAGAGATCACAGGAACAGGATTTTGGGATCAGGCATTACGATTTGTGTATTCGATCGATCAATCGGCAAACTTATTTCCATCGATTCACTGTCTGGTAAGCTGGTTTTGTTATATTGGGATCAGGCATCAGAAGAAGATTCCAGTGTGGTATCAGAGATTTTCACTTGTTTTTGCAATTTTAGTCTGTATTTCCACGCAGGTAACCAAGCAGCATTATATCATAGATGTGTTTGGCGGGATCATTTTAAGTGAAGTCTGTTATCTGATCGGAAGAAAGACCAATTTGTATCAAGGACTCTGGAAAGTGTTTGAGAAAATCAACCAACAAGTTGGTTTAGAGAGAAGATCTGTGAAATACAAAGGAAAATTATCGGAGATCAAAGGGTAGGAAAGATGAAGAATAAGAAAAAAGTCATCGGTAATACAGTCTTTTTCTTTGCATTATTTGGATTGACTGCATATGCCGTATTGAAAGGAAAGGAACTTTCTGAGCTGGCGGAAGTTCTAAAATCAGTAAAACCTGCATATTATATTGCGGGATTGGTTATGATCGTTGTGTTTGTGTGCTGCGAGTCGTATATTATTTATCGCATGCTACGGCTGCTTCATTACAATGATGTGCCGAAGAGAAATTGCGTCAAATATTCGTTTGTAGGTTTCTTTTTCAGTTGTATTACACCGTCTGCAACTGGCGGACAGCCAATGCAGCTTTACTACATGAACCGCGATAAAGTTGACATATCCGTGGGAACCGTCATTTTGATGATCGTTACCATTTTATATAAATTTGTCCTGGTATTTTTAGGAGCACTGATCTTTTTATTCCGTCATTTTCTTGTGGCAGAATATATTGGGAAGGCAGCATTCTTCTTTTACCTTGGAATGGCATTGAATGTGTTTTGTGTTGCGTTCATGCTGATTCTTGTATTTGAGCCAACGTTAGCATCCAAAATCGTGCTGTGGCTGTTTCAGAAATTAGAAAAGTTCCATATTTTAAAGAAAAAAGAAGAACGTCTTGAAAAACTTCAGAATTCTATGATCGAGTATCATAAAGCAGCAGCAATCATTCAAGGACATCGGATCTTTATTTTTCGGATGTTCGTTGTCACATTGATTCAGAGACTGATCCATTTTTCAATTACATATCTTGTATACAGAGCAATGGGACTTTCTGCATTAGGATTTATTGATGTAGTTGCTCTACAGAGTGTTATTTCAATTTCTGTGGATATGCTTCCGTTGCCAGGCGGAATGGGAATCAGTGAAGGCTTATTTTTAAATATCTTTAAGAAGATTTTTGTTGGCGGATTATTATATCCGGCAATGCTGTTAAGCCGAGGAATCAGTTATTATGCACTGGTATTGATCAGTGCAGTGATGACAGGAGTCGCACATGTTACGATAAAGCGTAAAGAATAGAGGGAAAAAGGTATGATAGGATTTTATAATGCATCTGTAATACTGACATATTTAGGAGTTGTCAGTGCAGTATTTGGAATGTCACAGGCATTCAATGGAAACTTTAAGATCGCAATTTTATGTTTGATGATCTCAGGATTAACAGATATGTATGATGGAACGATCGCAAAGATGATCAAGAGAAGCGAAGACGCCAAGAAGTTTGGAATCGAGATTGATTCTTTATGTGATCTTGTCTGTTTTGGAGTGTATCCGGTTGTGATCGGTTACTGCCTTGGAATGGACCAATGGTATGCAAGGATCATTTATATGTGTTATGTTTTAGGCGGAGTTATTCGTCTGGCATATTTTAATGTTACAGAAGAACAGCGTCAGGCACACAGCAATTCCAGAAGAAAACATTATCAGGGACTGCCAATTACATCGGTTGCACTGATCATTCCGATCGTATATCAGCTTCGAAGATTCTTTCCAGAAGAATTTCCATACATATATGTTGCAATGTTAGCAGTGATTGCCTTCTTATTTGTATTTGATTTTAAAGTCTTTAAACCAGATAAGAAATGTATGCTTGCATTTGTTGTTATTGGAGCATTGATCGCAGTAAAGATGTTCTTACTGTAAGATGATAGGAGAATTGTAGATGAGATATGCCGATAGAGATGGGAATATTTATGAAGAAGAGAATGGGCAGGATCGTCTGTTAAACTGGATGTATACAACTATGGCAGGACGATCTAGTTTAAAGATATTGACCAGACCTTGGGTATCCAAATTAGGGGGAGCTTTCTTAAGTTCTCCCATTTCTAAATGTCTGATCAAGGGATTTATTAAGAATAATCACATTGATATGAGTGAATATGAGGAAAAGAATTATAAGTCATATAATGAATTCTTCTCAAGAAAGATCAAAGAAGGAAAACGTCCATTTCCGGAAGACAAAAATATCTTAGGAAGTCCATGTGACTGTAAAGTGAGTGTTTATCCGATTGAAGAAAATACATCATTTGTTGTAAAGAATACAAGATACACTTTGGATTCATTGATCAGAAATCGAAAGATCGCAAGACATTTTCAAAATGGATATGCAGTGATCTTGCGTTTAACGGTTGATGATTATCACAGATACTGTTATTTCGATGATGGGATCAAGAGCGAGAATCACAGGATAGAAGGAGTTTATCATACGGTCAATCCAATTGCTAATGATCATGTAAAGATCTATAAAGAGAATACCAGAGAATACACAATGATGAAGACAAAGCATTTTGGGGATGCACTCCAGATGGAAGTCGGCGCATTGATGGTAGGAAAGATTGTCAATCACGATGGTGCAGGATCTATGAAACGTGGGATTGAAAAAGGATATTTCAAGTTTGGTGGATCAACGATCATTTTATTATTCGAGAAGGATAGAGTGGAGATTAGAGAAGAATTATTAGAACGCACAAAGAATCAGTGTGAGACAAAGATCAAACAAGGTGAGATGATCGGAAGAGCATTGGTATGACCTTAGAATAAAATATTGACAGAATCGTCATATATGCGTATACTGAATTCATAAGTTGAAGGAGCAACGAATTTTCGTTGCTCCTTTTTGCATTTAAAATAAAAAAACAGATCAGAGAGGAGCGATAAATATGTTAAGTAAGATCATATCTGATGTAGATGCTTTCGTATGGGGACCAGTGATGCTAGTTCTTCTTGTAGGAACAGGAATCCTTTTGACGATTCGCTGTAACTTTTTGACTTGGAGAAATCTTCCTTGGGCAATTAAAAAGACATTAAGCAAGGAATCCAGAACAAAAAGCAGAGGGAAAGGAGATGTATCTCCATTTTCGGCATTAACAACAGCTTTGGCGGCAACGATTGGTACTGGAAATATCGTAGGAGTAGCAACAGCGATGGTTTCCGGCGGTGCAGGAGCATTGGTCTGGATGTGGATTTCAGCTTGTTTTGGATTATCTTCTAAGTTTTCAGAATGTATGTTAGCGATCAAATACAGAGAAGTCAATGAGCGAGGCGAAATGTCTGGTGGTCCAATGTACACAATGAAGAAAGCGATCAAAAATAAAAAACTAGGAGCAGTACTTGGATGGCTTTTTGCATTATTTGCAGTGATCGCATCGTTTGGAATCGGAAATATGACGCAGGGAAACTCAATCTCTACAGCAGTTCATGAGACATTTGGTATCTCACAAGGGGTTGTGGGAGCTGCGATCACAGTATTAGCTTTAATGATCATTATCGGAGGAATTAAATCGATATCCAAAGTATCATCTATCGTAGTCCCTGTAATGGCAATTTTCTATATCATCGCAGGAATTATCGTGATCTTAGGAAACATCAGCAATCTTCCAACAGGACTTTCCATGATCTTCCATATGGCATTCAGTGTCAAAGCAGTTGGCGGTGCTCTTTGTGGAAATATCGTAGCATCTATGATGAATGCAGCACGTTATGGAGTTGCCAGAGGATGTTTTTCAAATGAGGCAGGAATGGGATCTGCAGCGATCACAGCGGCAGCAGCGACAACAGATCATCCAGTCCGTCAGGCATATATTAATATGACAGGAACTTTCTGGGATACGATCGTTGTCTGTACGATCACAGGTCTTGCGATCGCAAGTTCTGGAATGCTTGGACAGATCGATCCGGCTACAGGTGAGATGTACATAGGATCAGCATTAACAATTGCAGCATTTTCAACAGTTCTTGGAAAGGTTGGAGCATATTTAGTAACGATCGGAATTGTATTATTTGCATTTTCAACGATCCTTGGATGGGAGTATCATGGAGAAAAAGCATTTGAGTATTTGATGGGAACTCATAAATTTAATATGATCTATCGAATTATATTTTCACTGGTAGCATATGTGGGAGCAACGCAGACACTAGAACTTGTATGGAATTTCTCAGATATTGCTAATGCGTTGATGGCAATTCCAAACTTGATCTGTATGCTGTTATTAAGCGGTGAGATCGCTAAGGATGTGAAAGAATTTCAGAAGATCATCGAGGAGGAGAAAGCAGGAAAAAAGAGATAGGACTAATTAGAAAAGAGAAAGTTTTTCGTATAGTTTTTTAAAGACAAATAAAAATATAAAGAATATTTAATAAAAAATTAACATCTGAAACACTTGATTAACAAATATCCCTCTGTTATAATCAATAACTGATGTATTATGTCAAAAGCAGAAGTTATCTGGAGGGTACTATGAGATTGAACAAGATGACTGGCAGAGTGATCGCAACGATGGGAATCGCAGCAATGATGATGACACAGACAGCAGGGGTTATGGCTGCAGAGCAGACAGAGAACAAGCAATTAAAAGTTGTTTATTATAATCAGGCAGATTATCCGGGGAAGAAGATCGGCGGAAGTACGATTCAGGCAGCAGGATGCGGACCAACCGCAGTTGCTGTATGCTACAGTTCTTTAACTGGAAAGAAAGCTGATGTTCCAAAGATGTGCAAACAGGCATATAAACATGGATGGTATTACACAGGACAGGGATGTTCTCACAGCGTAGTTCCAGGATTATCCAAATTATACGGAATGCAGTGTAAAGGTCTCGGAATGGATAAAGATGCTGTAGAGAAAGCATTAAGAGCAGGACATCCAGTCGTGGCACTGATGGGGCCTGGAGATTTCACAAAGAATGGACATTTTGTTGTATTAACAAGAATGGTCGGCAAAGATAAAGTAAAGATTGCCGATGTAGGAAGCAGAGCCAGAACAGCTGAGACGTGGTCGCTTAAGAAAGTGATCCGACAAGGCAAAGAAGGTGCTAATGCAGGGGGACCATTCTGGGAGATCAGTGTGAAAGAAGAGAAGCAGGAAGAACCAGATTATAAACAAAAGATGTTAGATGGTCACAAAAACATAGATGCTGTGACAAATGCGATCGATAAGATTGCGGATTAGAATTAAAAATAAAAAAGAACATTTCATAAATGAGATATTTTGTGGAATGTTCTTTTTTGTTGTTATGGAAATTGCATAATGATCAACAAGCGAACGGAAAGATGCAATAGGAATAATGACCCTGTGTATTGTATACAAAAAATGATGAAAAACTTAGATAAAATTAGAGGAGAGGATGAACGTGAAAATAATCAGAGTTCTGAATACAAATGCTGTTGTCAGTGTAGATTCACAAGGAAGGGAATTGATCATGACAGGTCCAGGAATTGGATTTAAAAAAAGAAAAGGTGAAAATATTGATCAGTCTCTGGTAGATAAGACATATCATCTAGAGAATAAAGAAGAAAGCAAGAGACTACAGGAAGTAGTAAAAGAGATTTCGGAAGAATACCTTGGAATTGCGGATCGTGTAGTAAAAGAGGCAAAAAAAGAAAAATTAGAAATAAGAGATTCCTTATATGTGACACTGACGGATCATATCAATTCAGCAGTCGCTCGTTATCGAGAAGGAATCGCATTAAAGAATATGATGAAAATCGATATTCGTAAGTTTTATCCAAAGGAATATCAGGTTGGTATGCATGCGATTGAATGGATTAAAGAACAGACAGGAGAGGATTTGGGAGATGATGAAGCTGCATTTATTGCAATGCATATCGTGTCTGCAGAATTAAATGCACAGAATATAATCGATGTGAATCAGATTACAGAGTTGATCAATACAGTCTTACAGATTGTAAGGATTCATTTTAAGATAGATTTAAATGAAGAATCTATTTCGTATGAGAGATTTTTAACACATTTAAAGTTTTTTGCGGCAAGAGTCTTTGACCATATGGAATATGAAGATACGATGCAAGAAATTTATAAAGTGATGGTAGAACAGAATAAAAATGCTTTTTCAGGAGTAAAAAAAATTGCAGAATATATTAAAAAGCAATATAACTATAAATTAACAATTGATGAACAATTATATTTATTAATTCATATCAAACGAATTTTAGATGAACAAACAAAATAATCATAGGTTTGTTATTATTAAGTTAAGCAAGACCTGACAATAGATGAAATAACCCCGGGAATTATTTTATCTATTGTCAGGTCTTTGTTATATAAAGAAAAATGAAAATTTTTAAATCCAGAAAAAAAGGAGGAAAACAAAATGGATTATGAAAATACAGCAAAAAAGATCCTTCAAAGAGTTGGAGGAAAAGATAATGTCATCAATCTGGTACATTGTATGACAAGACTTCGTTTCACATTAAAAGATGAATCCATCGTTGATGATGAAGCAGTAAAGAAAACAAAAGGTGTTATGGGAATCATGAAAAAGGGCGGACAATATCAGATCATTATTGGAAATGATGTTGGAAACGTATTTAACGAATTAAATAAACTTGGGAATTTTTCTAATGAAGTAAAAGAAGTACCAGCAAAATCGAATGAAAAGAAAAATATCTTTACAATGCTGATGGATACGATTTCAGGTATCATGGCACCTGTTATTCCAGCAATCATTGGTGCAGCTATGATCAAAGTATTGCTTACATTACTTCCTATGATCGGTGTGTTAAGCACAAATGGGCAAACATATCAGTTATTAAGTGTTATAGGAGATGGTGCGTTTTTCTTCATGCCAGTACTGATTGCAATTTCAGCATCCAAAAAGTTTGGAACAAATATGTATTATGCAGCAAGTATTGCACTGATCATGTTACATCCAAACTTGATCACACTGATGAATACAGCACATGATGCAGGACAGACTGTGAAATTTTTGAAATATATTCCGGTAACTTATGCATCCTATTCTTATTCGGTTATCCCAATCATTTTGGCAGTATATTCTCTAAGATATGTAGAACGTTTTGTAGATAAAATCACGCCAGTTGTCACAAAGAACTTCTTAAAACCAATGTTAGTTGTTTTAATTGAAGCACCGATCGCATTGATCATTCTTGGACCTTTAGGAGCTATTTGTGGTAATGGATTATCAACAGTAGTTTATGCAATTCATGATAAATTAGGATTTATTGCCATTGGTCTTGTGGCTGGCGTTTATCCATTCGTTGTTATGGCAGGTATGCATCATGCATTTACACCGATTAAATTAGGGATGATCGCAACAACAGGATATGAGAACTTTATCTGTATCGGAGAATTATGTTCTAATATGGCACAGGGTGCAGCCTCCCTTGCAGTTGCGCTTCGAAGCAAAAACAAAGACTTTAAACAGATCGCAGGATCTTCTGCGTTTTCAGCATTATTTGCTGGTATCACAGAACCTGCACTTTATGGTGTAACACTTCGTTTAAAACGACCAATGTTAGGAGCATGTATTGGTGGTGCTGTTGGTGGATTAGTCGGTGGATTTTTCCAAATGAAATGTTTTGGAATTGCAACACCAGCAATCGTAACGATTGTTCAGTATGTAGAAAAAGGAAAACCACAGACATTATTATTTGCAGCACTCACAATTTTGGTTACAGTAGTTGTTACATTTGTTGCAACACTGATTATTGGCTTTGAAGATATTGTAGATGAAGATGATGATTTAGATTTTGTAGAAGAATCTAATGCACAGTTATTAGATAATGAGATCAGCATTACAAGTCCAGTTGAAGGGAAAGTGATTCCTTTAACAGAAGTGAAAGATTCAACATTTGCGCAAGAAATCTTAGGAAAAGGAGCAGCGGTCATTCCTGAAAAAGGAGTTGTCTATGCACCATTTGACGGAAAAGTAGATGCTGTTTTTGAAACAGGACATGCATTAGGATTAGTAAGTGAAGATGGAGTAGAACTTTTGGTACATGTAGGAATCGATACAGTAAATTTAAAAGGAAAATATTTTACTCCAAAGAAAAAATCTGGAGATACAATGAAAAAAGGGGATATCTTACTAGAATTTGATATTGACAAGATTAAAGCAAATGGATACGATGTAACAACACCGATCATTATTTCCAATACAGAACAATTTGCAAAAGTTAAAGCATGTGAAGATAAAGTAGTAACAAAGGAAAGTAAATTATTAAGTGTACAGTAGCAGAAAGGAAGCGTAACATTTATGGAAGAAATGAAAGTTACAAAATTTCCAGAAGGATTTTTGTGGGGAAGTGCTTCAGCTGCCTATCAAATTGAAGGCGGCTGGAGAGAAGATGGAAAAGGGATCACAAACTGGGATCAATTTGTAAGGATTCCAGGAAAAACATATAAAGCGACAACTGGAGATGTTGCAGTTGACCATTATCATCGCTACAAAGAAGATATCGCGTTGATGGCGGAAATGGGATTAAAAACTTATCGTTTTTCTGTTTCATGGGCAAGAATCTATCCGGAAGGAAGAGGAGAGGTCAATCCCAAAGGAATTGAGTTTTATGAAAATATTATTGATGAATGTTTAAAATATGGGATTGAACCAATGGTGACAATCTACCATTGGGATCTTCCTCAGGCATTAGTGGATCTCTATGGAGGATGGGAATCTGAGGAGATCATTGAGGATTATGTAAATTATGCTAAGACTTTATTTAAGGCATATGGAAGTAAGGTAAAATACTGGATTACATTTAATGAACAAAATATTTTTACATCACTTGGATGGCTGACAGCACAGCATCCTCCAGGAAAGTTTGACGATCAGAAAACATTTTATCAAGTGAACCATCACGTCTTTATGGCACATGCAAAGGCTGTTTTGGCATATCGCGAGATGGGCGGAACAGGAAAGATTGGTGCAAGCTTTGCTTATACACCATCTTATGCACTTGATTGTAAACCTGAAAATGTTATGTCAAAACATGATTATGATGAACTGAAGAATTTCTGGTGGATGGATGTTTATGCATATGGAAGATATCCCAAAGCAGCCATGAATTATTTAAGAAAAAAAGGATTTGCACCAGTTGTCACAAAAGATGATCAGAAAATTTTAAAGGCAGCAGCGGCAGAGATTGATTTTATGGGAGTTAATTATTATCAAAGTTGTGTATGCGAGTATAATCCGATGGATGGAGTAACACCATATGGTACAATGAATACAACAGGAGTGAAAGGTTCTGCGCAGGTACTTGGAGTTCCTGGAATTTATAAAAATCCAGGCAATCCATATTTGATGACAACAGACTGGGATTGGAGTATTGATCCAGTTGGGCTTCGCTATTGTTGTCGTGAGATCACAAGTCGTTATGATCTGCCAATCATCATTTCGGAAAATGGACTTGGAGCATTTGATAAGAAGACGGAAGATCATAAGATTCATGATGAATATCGAATTGATTATCTAAGAGAACATTTAAAAGAATTAGGAAAAGCCATCGAGGAAGGCTGTGAAGTGCTTGCATATTGTACATGGTCTTTTACGGATTTGTTAAGCTGGCTGAATGGATATCAAAAACGATATGGATTTGTGTATGTAGATCGCGAAGAAGAAGAGGGCGCTACATTAGATCGATATAAGAAAGATAGTTTTTATTGGTATCAAGATGTGATCAAACAGGATGGAGAGAATCTGTTTAAAGAATAAATAATTAGAAATTTTGGATAAAGAAAAAAAGAAGCAGCAAAAACCAGACTATAAAAAGAAAACATTCTTAAAAAACTGAATAACTTTGATATAAAAATGAAATCCTAGGATCTTTTCAGTGAAAAGACTCTGGGATTTTTTATATATTGTATACAAAAAATAAAACACAAAAATCGTTAAAATAAAACAAAAATAACAGTGCAAATTGTATCGAAAATCATGTAAATGTGCAGTTTTTATAATGAAAAAACGAGAAAAATGAAAAAAATTATGTAAAATACACAAAAAAGTTTTGCAAAATCTGAAATTTGTGGTACAATAAGTTCAATGACATATGAATGTGACATAATTAATTTTAGGAGGTATTGACATGGCAACAAAATGGGTCTACAAATTTAGTGAAGGAAATGCCGAAATGCGTAACCTTCTTGGAGGAAAAGGTGCAAACTTAGCAGAGATGACAGGACTTAATTTACCAATTCCTCAGGGATTCACAGTTACAACAGAAGCGTGCACAAATTATTATGACTGCGGTGGAAAGATCAGTGATGAAGTAGCATCACAGGTGATCGAAGCAATGAAAGACTTAGAAGAGATTCAGGGAAAGAAGTTCGGAGACCTTGAAGATCCTCTATTAGTATCAGTAAGATCCGGAGCAAGAGTATCCATGCCGGGTATGATGGATACAATTCTTAACTTAGGACTGAATGATGAAGCTGTCGAAGGATTTGCCAAGAAGACAGGAAATCCTCGTTTTGCATATGATTCTTATCGTCGTTTTATCCAGATGTTCTCAGACGTTGTAAAAGAAGTGGATAAAGCAAAATTCGAAGATGTCTTAGATGACATCAAAGCAGAAAAAGGTGTGAAGTTTGATACAGACTTAGATGCTGATGATCTGAAGGAAGTGATCAAGAGATACAAAGGTATCTATCGTAAAGCACTGAATGAAGAATTCCCTCAGGATCCAAAAGACCAGTTATTTGAAGCGATCAAAGCGGTATTCCGCTCTTGGGACAACCCACGTGCCATTTACTATCGCCGAATGAACGACATTCCAGGAGACTGGGGAACAGCCGTTAACGTTCAGACAATGGTATTCGGTAATATGGGAGATACATCAGGAACAGGTGTAGCATTTACAAGAAACCCATCTACAGGTGAGAAACAGATCTATGGTGAATACCTGATCAATGCACAGGGTGAAGACGTAGTAGCTGGTGTTCGTACACCACAGCCAATCACAAAACTGGCAGAAGACTTACCAGAATGCTATGAACAGTTTATGAGCATTGCTCATACATTGGAAGAACATTATCGTGATATGCAGGATATGGAATTTACGATCCAGGAAGGAAAACTGTACTTCTTACAGACAAGAAATGGTAAGAGAACAGCACCAGCCGCACTTCGTATCGCCTGCGAATTAGTAGATGAAGGAAAGATCACAAAAGAAGAAGCAGTTTCAAGAATCGATGCGAAAGCATTAGATCAGTTATTGCATCCAAACTTTGATGAAGCAGCACTGAAGGCAGCTCTTCCAATCGGAGAAGCACTTCCAGCATCTCCTGGAGCAGCAGCTGGTAAAGTATATTTTGATGCTGAGATGGCAAAACTGCATCATGAAGCAGGATTAAAGGTTATCTTAGTTCGTTTAGAGACATCACCAGAAGATATCGAAGGAATGCATGCAGCAGAAGGTATCTTAACAGCTCGTGGTGGTATGACATCTCATGCAGCCGTTGTAGCACGTGGTATGGGAACAGCGTGTGTTGCAGGATGTGGAGATATCAAATTTGCTGAAGATGGTAAATCTTTCACATTAGGTGGAAAGACAGTTAAAGAAGGAGATTACATTTCCTTAGACGGATCTACAGGTAAGATTTATCTTGGAGAGATCCGTACAGTACCTGCAAGTATCAGTGGTAACTTCGATCGTATCATGACATGGGCCGATGAGATCCGTACATTACAGGTAAGAACAAATGCAGATACACCTGCCGATGCATTGAATGCAGTCAAATTCGGAGCACAGGGTATTGGACTTTGCCGTACAGAGCATATGTTCTTTGATGCAGAGAGAATTCCAAAGATTCGTCGTATGATCCTCTCTACAACAAAAGAAGCAAGAGAAATCGCATTAAATCAGTTAATTCCTTATCAGAAGAAAGACTTTAAAGACTTATACGAGGTTATGGAAGGAAGACCGGTCACAATCCGTTTCTTAGATCCACCTCTTCATGAGTTCCTTCCAAACACAATGGAAGAGATTACAGCTCTTGCCAAAGATATGGGAGTTACAGTAGAAGAGATCAATATGAGACGTGCTGCTCTTCATGAATTCAACCCTATGATGGGACATCGTGGATGCCGTCTGGCAGTTACTTATCCAGAGATTGCCAAGATGCAGACAAGAGCTGTAATGGAAGCAGCGATCGAAGTAAAACAGGAAAAGGGATATGACATCGTTCCGGAGATCATGATTCCATTAGTAGGAGAGAAGAAAGAGTTAGCATTTGTAAAACAGGTTGTTGTACAGACAGCTGAGAAAGTAAAAGCTTACTATGAATCTGATATTCAGTACAAAGTAGGTACTATGATCGAGATTCCTCGTGCAGCATTATTAGCAGATGAGATTGCAGAAGAAGCAGAATTCTTCTCCTTCGGAACAAATGATTTAACTCAGATGACATTTGGATTCTCTCGTGATGATGCAGGTAAGTTCTTAGATTCTTACTATGATAATAAGATTTACGAATCTGACCCATTCGCTAAATTAGACCAGAAAGGTGTTGGACAGCTGATCGAGATGGCAGCGAAGAAAGGTAAAGCAACTCGTCCAGATATCCACTTAGGAATCTGTGGAGAACATGGTGGAGATCCATCATCTGTAGAATTCTGCTACAGAGCTGGACTAGACTATGTATCTTGCTCACCATTCCGTGTACCAATTGCACGTTTAGCAGCAGCTCAGGCAGTTTTAAAAGATAAATAAAATCCATTGTAATTCATATTACAGGGCGAACACTTCTATCCACTTTTAGGGCAAAAAAACTATCCAGTTGATGCTCAACAGAATAGAAAGTTTTCAGCCAGTAAGTAATATCAAACTCACGTAAAAATATCATAAATTTTACGTGAACTGTCCAAGCATAAATTAAGACTCTTGGAACTTTGGAGAAACGACCATAAGAGATGTAAAAGTCTCTTTAGGGAATACCTCTAAAGTTTCAGGAGTCTTTTTTGTGGTGGATATAGGTGTTGAACAGGGAAATCTCTGAAGGACAAGGAATTTATACAGGATAAAAACTTTGCCCCGAAACAGAATGAAAGAGATTCATCATTATGGGGGATCTTTTTTTATATCTGCCGAGTGATCATTTATAGGAGAATTGGTCAAAAAATGATATAATCTCAGTATAAACGAAAAACAGGAGATAACGTTATGATCGATACATTACTATTTGATTTAGATAACACATTACTGGACTTTGACAAAGCAGAAGCCCATGCACTTACGAAAGCATTAGATGATGCAAGAATTTCAGTGACAGATGAGATGCTTAGACGTTATAATAAGATCAATCTTACTCAATGGAAATTGTTAGAACAAGGGAAAATGACGAGGGACGAAGTAAAAATTCGCAGATTTAAGCTCTTATTTCAAGAATTTCATATCAAAGTGTCACCAGAAAAAGTTGCAAGTAACTATCAGATATATCTAGGACAAGGGCATTACTTTATCGAAGGAGCCCAAGAGGTCTTAGAACAATTATCAAAGAAATACAGAATATATGTGGTAACAAATGGAACGTTATCTGTACAGATCGGAAGATTAAAAAGTTCAGGAATCAAAAAATATCTGCAAGGTATTTTTATTTCAGAAGAAATTGGCTATAATAAACCAAGTGTTGAATATTTTGAAAAATGTTTTGCACAGATTCCACATTTAAAAAAAGAAAATACAGTGATCATTGGAGACAGCTTAAGTTCTGATATTCAAGGCGGTAAAAATGCAGGAATCAAGACAATCTGGTTTCATAGACCACAGGATCAGACAGATGATCCTAAACCAAGACCAGACTATGAAATCCAAAGTTTAAAATCTTTACTGGATATGTTAGAATAAAAATACAGAAATACAACAAAAAAGGAGTTATGTAAAATGGAAAAACAGATATTAAATGAAGTTATTGAAGAAACAAAGAAATTAATTGCAGCACCATCTTGCAGCCAGGAAGCAAAAGATGCAGCTAACGCATGGCTTGATGCTGTTGGGACAGATAACGAAGAAGCAGAGACAAAGAAATATATCGCAGAGTTAGAAGAAGATATCATGCCAATCGACGGATTGATCGGATTTGCAGGATCTGAAGCGGGAGCAGCTGTATTCGGAGCAGAGAAAGCAAAAGAAGTAGAAGCACATGCAAAAGAAGTCAAAGCAGCTGGAGGAAAATATTGTGATTGTCCTGCATGCACTGCATGTGAAGTGATCTTATCCAAGCTAAAATAGGATTTTATAGCAATGAAGAAATTGAAAATTGCAGGAATTGTTCTGATTTTGTTTATTTTGTATGTGATCATTGGAATGCTTGTGCCATTTGTACATATGAAATCGGTAAGCCAAACTAACAAATCCAAGATTCACACCGAATCATTTTATTCAAGAGCAGATAAGAACGGATCAGACCGAGCAAAGATCGTAAGTGATAATCAGGAAGCACTGGATTTGCGTCTTGATATGATACGAAAAGCAAAGAAAGAGATTATTTTATCAACCTTTGATATTCGAGAAGGAAACAGCAGTGACGATATCTTTTCAGAATTACTCAAAGCTTCCAGGCGAGGTGTTAAAGTAAAGATTCTGGTTGATGGACTTTATGGAACGATTCATATGTCTGGAAAGGATATTTTTGCAGCAGTTGGCAGCGAGCCGAATGTAGAAATCCGCTTTTACAACACACCAAATCTTTTAAAACCATGGACGATCAATGGATGCCTGCATGATAAATATATTGTGGCAGATCACAAATATTTATTGATGGGCGGCAGAAATATGTTTGATTATTTTCTTGGAACACACAAAGGTAAAAGCAAGGGTGTGGACCGAGAAATTTTGATCGTAAATCAAGGATCAAAAGACCAGGGGGCGGTTGGACAGATTAGAAGATATTTTCAAAAAGTCTGGAATTTAGAAGTCTGTAAAACAAAATTTAACACATGTTCAAAGAATAAAAAAGAGAAGGCAGTCAAACGACTCTTATCACATGCAGAGAAAGTAAAGATTCCAGAGTATGATTACCAAAAGATCACAGTTCCAACAAAGAAGACGACACTCGTGACCAATCCGACAACGATCTATGGAAAAGAGCCAGTGGTATTTGAAACGCTGAAGCAGTTGATGTTACAGGCAAAGAATCAAGTTATCATTCACACGCCGTATGCTGTATTTTCCAAAGAAATGTACGAAGGAATCACGCAGGTAAAACAGCAGGTGCCAGATACGACTATGATCTTAAATTCAATCGCATCTGGAGACAATATCTGTGCATCTGCAGATTATCGGAAGAATCGTTCAAAGATCTTAGACACAGGAATTTCATTATATGAATATATGGGCAAACATTCTACTCATGGGAAATCACTGGTGATCGATGATGATATTGCGGTGGTAGGATCTTATAATTTTGACTGCAGAAGTACTTATGTTGACACAGAAACCATGTTAGTTGTACAAGGAAAAGAAATCACAAAACAACTGGAAGAGGATTTTGATGGATTAAAGAATGAATCTTTGAAAGTAAACAAAGATGGAAGTTATCAAAGTGGTAAAAATGTAACAGAAAGTACAATGGATGGCAAAAAGCAGTGTATGATCAGAATTTTATCTTATATCATACAGGCATTTCGATATTTAGCTTAAATTGTGCAGAAATAGAACAATTTAGCTGTATCATAAGAAAACATAAAAGGAAAAAGAAAGACATGAAAGATATTAAAATCATATTTTTTGACATTGATGGCACATTGATCGCTATGGATAAAGATACGATTTCAGACAAAACATTAGAGGCATTAAAACGACTACAGGCAAATGGAATCAAACTTTGTCTGGCAACTGGAAGGGGACCAATGCTTGTTCCACATTTTGATGGAGTTGAATTTGATGCATTTCTTACATACAATGGTTCGTATTGCTATGATCATGAAGGAACTCTCTATCGCAATTGCATTCCATCAAAAGATATTGAAACGATCGTAAATAATGCAGTCAAAATAGGAAGACCAGTTGCACTGGCAACGAAAGACCGTATGGCCGCCAATGGAAAAGATCAGGATCTGATCGATTATTATGCATTTGGGAATGCAGAAGTTGAGGTAGCTAAAGATTTTGAAGAAGTAAAAAAAGAAACAGTCTATCAAGTACTAATGGGTGCAAGGAAAGAAGAATATCAAGATATTCTAAAAGGTGTCCAAGCAGCAGAGATCACAGCATGGTGGAATCGAGCCGTTGATATTATACCGATCAATGCAGGAAAAGGGATTGGGATTGAGAAGGTATTAAAATATTATGGCATAGAAAAGTCCCAGTCTATGGCGTTCGGAGATGGAAATAACGATATTGAAATGTTAAAAGCCGTTGGCAATGGAATTGCGATGGGAAATGCATCTGATGATCTGAAAGCAGTAGCAGATGAAATTTGTGGAGATGTTTCAGAGGATGGGATTTACCAGTATTGTTTGGAAAATGAATTGATCTAAAAAAAACAGCAGATTTAAAACTGATCGAAGTTTGAATCTGCTGTTTTTTATTTCATAGGAAATTTTGATGTAACTATTGACATTACACTAAAATGTTACTATATCCTTAAATGTAATGATAATGATTACAACAAAAGGAGATAACTATGAATGCACAGAAAAATCTTTGTTTATCAAGTTATTTGTAGAACATATTGAGATTTCACTGATTGCGATCTTGATCGCGATCGTCCTTGGAGGAGTCGTTGGAATCTTGATCAGTGAATTTGAGAGATCTGCGAAATTAACTTTAGGAGTGATCAAATTTCTTTATACGATTCCATCCATTTCCATGCTTGGTTTTTTGATTCCATTTTCAGGAGTTGGAAATGCAACAGCAGTGATTGCGTTGTTAGCACTTGTGATGGATCTGATCCTGGGATTTGTTGAAAAGCGTATGGAAAAAAGAGGGAAAACTGCAAAAAAACAAGATACGATTCATATTGCAACAAAGCCAATGACAGAACAATATATTTTAGGTGAGATGTTAAATATATTGGTCAAACAAGATACAGATCTGAATGTAGAACTGACACAAGGGGTTGGCGGTGGAACATCTAATATCGAGTCAGCGATGGAAAGCGGAAAGTTTGATATTTACCCAGAATACACAGGAACCGGATGGAATATGGTGTTAAAAATTGCAACGGATCGGTATGTATGGATTTAACAATACATATGGTCTGGTTGTGCGAAAAGAGATTACAGATAAATATCACCTAAAAACATATTCTGATCTAAAAAATATTGCGGATCAGTTGACGTTTGGAGCGAGAAGGGTCTTTTAAAATAAAAGGGAAATGATGAGTACAGCAATCGAATTTCAAAATATTACAAAAACATATGAAAATAAAACAATCGTAGATCATTTAAATCTTTCTATACAAGAAGGCGAGTTTGTTACAATGATCGGATCTTCCGGATGCGGAAAGACAACAACATTGAAAATGGTCAATGGATTGATCACGCCAGATCAGGGAGATATTCTGGTCCATGGAGAGAATATCAAGACAAAAGAAGCCGTATCAAAATGGATGGATATCGTGGGATTAGATGAAGATATGAAAGAACGTTATCCATCTGAACTATCCGGAGGACAGCAGCAAAGAGTCGGAATAGCAAGAGCTTTAGCCGCCTCTCCAGACATTCTTTTAATGGATGAACCATTTGGAGCTGTCGATGAGATCACAAGGCAGCAACAGATTTCGTGAAACGACTGGTAGATAAAGAACGAAGGATCTGTCATCTTCCAGAAGAAAAATTAAAGGATTGTGAGTATAGTGAAGCAGCGCTATGTGAGATATGATCCTTTTCCTTGACTTGTTTTCTTTCCTGTCATACACTAAAAATAAGAAAAATTTGAATAAAAATGGAGAAAGCAAATGAAAATCAAACGAATCAAAGAAGATTTCAGTGTGTGTAAAGGATATGAAATTGGATAAACAGATAACGATGCCAAAAGTAATGAAAATGATAACAGCTATAGGTATTTTAGTTACATTAGTTACAATGATCATTTATCAAAATAACAACAGTAGCATTTCCCTTACGCTGGCGATCACATTTGGAACGATCACATATCATTTTGGGATGCGTCTGCTGATCGGATGGCTTGTTATGATCCTTATGAAAAATAAAGCCGATTACACCAAGCAATGGTATCAATTGCATTCATGGGAAAAGGCATTCTATAAAAAGATTAAAATAAAAAGATGGAAAAATAAAATGCCAACGTATCGTCCACAAGATTTCTCACCTAAAGAACATAGCTGGCATGAGATTGCCCAGACAATGTGTCAGTCAGAAGTCGGGCATGAGTTGATCATAGGATTTAGCTTTCTGCCGATCATTGCCTCAAAATGGTTTGGAGCATTTGGGGTATTTGTGATCACATCCGTTATTTCTGCTGGATTTGATCTGATCTTTGTGATGATGCAGAGATATAACAGGGACAGGATTCAAAGATTGATAAGATAAAAAGGACAGTATCAAAGGATAAACAGCAATGGATTTAAGAGTACTACATTATTTTTTAACCGTAGCGAGAGAACAAAGCTTTACCAAAGCTTCCAAACAATTACATATCACACAGCCAACACTTTCCAGACAATTAGCAGCACTAGAAGAAGAATTAGGAGCGAAATTATTAGATCGTGGAGGGCACAAGATCACATTGACCGAAGAAGGATTATTGCTAAAACGTCGTGCTCTGGAGATCATCGACCTTGAAAATAAGATCATCGAGGAATTTAAAGGAAATGAAGAGGTGATCGAAGGTACGATTACGATCGGTTGTGGTGAATTCAACGCAGTCGATCATATCGCAAAGATCTGCAAGATATTTCAGGAAAAATATCCAAGAATCCAGATCGCACTCCACACGGCAACTGCAGATGTTGTGCAGGAAATGATGAATAAAGGACTTGTCGATATTGGAGCTTTTATGGAACCTGTCAGCACAGAGGACCTTGATTATATCAGGATCAGAGAAAGTGACCACTGGGTTATCAGTATGAAACCAGATGATCCGCTTGCGAAAAAAGAATATATTACAAAAGATGATCTTTTGAAACTGCCATTGATCGTTCCAGAACGATTAGGAGTACAAAGTGAGCTCGCGAACTGGTTAGGAGCAGATTTTAACAAGATAAAGATCGTATTTACAAGCAATTTTAGCACAAATGCAGGGATCATGGCATTAAATGGCCTTGGATATCCAGTATCAATTGAAGCTGCGATTCAGTACTGGAGAGAAGATCTCCTGATCCAGAAAAGACTATATCCAGAGATCACGGCAAACACTGTGATCGCATGGAGAAGGAACATTCCTCATTCTTATGCTGTTCATAAATTCATTGAAGAGATAAATGCCTTTAAGGCATAATAAAAGATACAATATGAGTATTAGACATAATTAAGAAGAAAAGCTTATAATCAATGTGTAAGATATCAAAAACATATCTTACACATTTTTTGTATAGAGCAAACAAAATTCAAAGAAGGAGTTGATACTTTTGAGTAAGAAATTAGTCGCATATTTTAGTGCAAGCAAAGTCACAGAGAAAGTAGCCAATAAGATCGCAGAGGCAGCAGGAGCTGACATCTACGAGATCAAACCTGAAATTCCATATACAACCGCAGATTTAAACTGGATGGATAAAAAATCACGAAGCAGTGTAGAAATGAGTGATAAGACAATTCGTCCAGCCATCGCAGATAAAGATGCAAACGTAGAAGCTTATGATGAGATCATTTTAGGATTTCCAATCTGGTGGTATGTAGCACCAACGATCATCAATACATTTCTAGAAAGCTATGACTTTAACGGAAAGAAGATCGTTTTATTTGCAACATCCGGAGGAAGTGGATTTGGAAATACAGTCAGTGAGTTACAGCCATCTGTACCGGGTGCAGATATTGTAGAAGGAAAACTTCTAAACAGAGCAGACAAACAAACCATTGAAAAATTTGTAGAGACATTATAGGAGGAGAATGAAAAATGGCAAAGATCGTACAGACAGCAGGAAGAAATGTACTTGGAGAATTTGCTCCACAGTTTGCATATTTTAATGATGATGTATTATTTGGAGAAAACTGGAACAATGAAGATATCGATGTAAAAACAAGAAGTATCATTACAGTAGTAGCATTAATGTCACAGGGGATCACAGATTCTTCTTTAAAATTCCATCTTCAAAATGCAAAAGACCATGGAGTTACACAAAAAGAGATTGTAGCGATCATCACTCACGTAGGATTTTATGCAGGATGGCCAAAAGCATGGGCAGTCTTTAATCTTGCAAAAGAAGTATGGGAAGTCAATGAAGGAGATCTTCCATATGAAGATGAAGCAATGAGAGCACATGCCAAATCCATGGTATTCCCGATCGGAGAACCAAATGACGGATTTGCGCAGTATTTTGTAGGAAACAGTTATTTAGCACCGGTTTCTACAGAACAGGTTGGAATATTCAACGTAACATTCGAGCCATCATGCAGAAATAACTGGCATATCCATCATGCAAAAAATGGTGGTGGACAGATCATCATTTGTGTTGCGGGACGTGGATACTATCAGGAAGAAGGAAAAGAAGCCATCGAGATGAAACCAGGTGACTGCATCAACATCCCACCAGAAGTAAAACATTGGCATGGAGCAGCCAAAGATTCATGGTTCTCACATTTAGCAGTGGAAGTACCAGGAGAAGAAGCATCGAATGAATGGTGCGAAGCGGTATCTGATGAAGAATATGGAAAATTAAAATAAGAAATGATTTCTGGCAAAATATAAATACACACAAAAAAATCAATCGTAAATATTTGCGGTTGATTTTTTGTGCGTTTTAAGTTAATATGGAAATATGATAATAGGAATTATTATTGAAAATAAAATGTAAAAATGTTGTCATAACAACATAAAACAGGAAAAGATTTTGATAGAATCATAAATGCAAACAAAAGAAGCAATGCAAAAGGAGGACAAAATTATGAGTAAAGGAATAAATAGCAGAAAAGTAGCAGTGATCGGAACAGGATTTGTAGGTTCATCTTCTGCATTTGCATTAATGGAAAGCGGATTATTTACAGAAATGGTGCTGATCGATGCGGATAAGAATCGTGCAGAAGGAGAGGCTTTAGATATTTCCCATGGTCTTCCATTCGCAAGGCCGATGAAGATCGCAGCAGGAGATTATGATGATATCGTTGATGCAGCGATCATCGTTGTAACAGCAGGTGCGGGACAGAAACCAGGAGAGACAAGACTTGATCTTGTAAAGAAAAATGTGGCAATCTTTAAATCCATTATCCCAGAGATTGCAAAGAGGAACTGTAAAGGAATTCTTTTGATCGTAGCGAACCCAGTCGATATTCTGACACAGGTAGCAGTCAAATTATCAGGATTTCCAGAAAACAGAGTCTTTGGTTCAGGTACAACTTTAGATTCAGCCAGATTAAAATATCTGCTCGGAGAACATTTACAGGTGGATGCAAGATCTGTACATGCATGGATCATCGGAGAACACGGAGATTCAGAAATCGTAGCATGGTCAAGTGCCAATGTATCGGGAGTTCCAATTTCGGAATTTTGTGAGATGCGAGGATACACAAAACATGACGAACATATGGAAGAGATCGCACAGGGAGTGAAAAACAGTGCATATAAGATCATTGAAAAGAAAAAAGCAACCTATTATGGAGTTGCGATGGCGGTAAGAAGAATCTGCGAAGCCATCATTCGTGATGAGAAATCTGTATTACCAGTATCTTCTATCCAGCATGATACATACGGAATTGAAGGCGTTACATTAAGTATGCCAGCAATCGTAGGCAAAGATGGAATTGAGAAGCAAGTAAAAATCAAGCTGAATGAAAAAGAACAGGAAGCATTGAAGAAATCAGCAGGGGCTTTGAAAAAAGTATTAGCAGATCTGGATATATAATGTAAAACGAAAAATTAAAATATAGGTAAAAACAATCAGAAAATCAATCGTAAAAATTTACGATTGATTTTCTGCGTATATTTGTATATAATATAAGCAATAAAAATGAAAGGAAACAGCTGATATGCGTGAAACAAGGACATTAGAGTTTAAAGAATCCATTACCAATACATTTTTAAAAACAGTCAGTGCTTTTTCTAATTATGATGGTGGCAGTATTCTTTTTGGAATTGATGACGATGGAAATGTGAAAGGAATACCAGATCCAGTACAAGCTTGTTTAGATATTGAAAATAAAATTAATGATAATATTTCACCACAGCCTAATTATATCCTTGAATTACAAAATAATGATCAGACGATAAAACTTACAGTAAGACCAGGGGAACAAAAGCCTTATTTATATAAATCAAAAGCCTATAAACGAAATGATTCAGCAACGATAGAGGTAGATACACTGGAGTTTTCACGACTTGTTTTAGATGGAAAAAATATTAGATTTGAAGAATTGCCATGTAAGAAACAGAATTTATCATTCGATGTCTTGCAACATAAATTAAAAGAAAGTGTTCAAATTGAATTGTTTAATAAAGATACATTAAAAATATTGAATTTATATAATGATCAGAATGGATATAATAATGCAGCAGGCATTCTGGCAGATCAAAATGACTTTCCTGGAATTGACATTGTAAAGTTTGGTGAAAATATCAGCATTATCAAAAAGAGAGCAACATTTGACAATATATCTATATTGGAAGTGTATGATAAGTCAATTGATATATTTAGAGATTATTATCAATATGAAGTAATCGAAAGTGCTGATAGGAAGAAAGTAGAAAAGGTACCAGAAGCAGCATTCAGAGAAGCAATTGCTAATGCATTGATTTACAGAGTCTGGGATGTAGAATCACAGATTAGGGTTTTGATGTTCGATGATAAGATAGAAATAGTATCTCCAGGAGGTCTGCCAGCTGGAATTACGGAAGATGAATATTTGGATGGTAAAATTTTGGTATTAAGAAATAGAAATCTTGCAAATGTATTTTACAGATTAGGGTTTGTAGAGATATTTGGAACAGGGATTAAAAGAATTAAGCAACTTTATGAAGAAGGATTACAAAAACCAGATTTTGATGTAACAGAGAATACAATTAAGATTATTTTACCAATATTTGAAAAGAATGCGAATCTGACAGAGGACGAGCGAAGGATATATAAAGTACTAAGTAAAACGATGTTAAAATCAATCAGTGAGATTGCACCATATGTACCTTTTGGAAAATCAAAGACAACGCAGTTATTAAAAGAGATGAGGAAAAAAGGCGTTGTAGTTATTGCTGGAAGGGGAAGAGGTACGAAGTACAGGATTAAATAATTGATATGATTATAAATTCTCTTTGAACATAAAAATTAAAGAAGGAAAGGAAGATTTATATGACAACACAAGAAACAATCAAAAAAGCAGTTGATTATGCAAAAGAAAATAATATCAAAAATATTGTAGTTGCAACAACGACAGGTGGTAACCTTACATATCTGGAAGATGAAAAAGATTTACATATCGTCGGAGTTACAAACGTTTATGATCAGGGACGAAATCAGATGCTAGAAGAAACAAGAAAGCATTTTGAAGAAGCAGGAATGGACATTGTCACAGCAGGACACGCCCTAAGCGGTGCAGAAAGATGCTTTTCTACATATTTTGGAGGATATGGACCAATAGAAATTGTGGCTAACACACTTCGTATGTTCTCACAAGGTGTAAAAGTATGTGTGGAAGTAAGTACTATGGCACTCGATGCAGGTAAGATTCCATATCAGGAGAAGATCGTAGCGATTGCAGGAAGCGGAAGAGGAGCTGATACGGTGGTATTGCTGACACCATCTTATACTAGATCTATTTTGGATACGAAAGTACATAAGATTATTGAAATGCCAGAATAGGATATAGACAGGGAAAAGGATGTAGATTTATGAATCGAAAGAAGATTGCATTTATTTTATTTATTGTCATGATATTTTCAGAGCTGTTTGCAGGAATTGTATTTTTATTGCCAATCAGCGGCTTTTTTATGTATCCATTTGTATCAGGATTTGCAGTGATCATGGGAATACTTAGCGCGGTGCTTGCAAAGAATTTGATTGTAGTAAGAGTGCTTGCGATTGTGGCGGTTGTGTTTTGTCTGTTTACGATTGGTGCGGATCTGATGATGGTGTTGGAATTTATGGGTGTGATAGGTTAGAAAAACAAAATGAAAGAGGAAAATTAATTGGAAGGAAATTTAACAAAAGGACCAATTTTAAAAACACTAACGAAACTAGCAATTCCGATCATGGCATCATCGTTTCTAGGAACATTATACAATATTACAGATATGGCATGGATTGGCATTCTTGGATCAAAAGCAGTTGCTGGAGTCGGAGTTGGAGGAATGTTTACGTGGCTTTCGCAAGGCTTAGCAGCGATGTCAAGAATGGGCGGACAGGTACAAGTAGCGCAATGTATTGGACGTGGAGACAGGGAAAAAGCTCATAAGTATGCACAGGCAGCAGTTCAGCTGGCAACACTTATGGGACTTTTATTTGCAGCCGTAATGCTACTGTTTTTACATCCGCTGGTAGGATTTTTTCAACTACAAGACCCAGAAGCATTGCAGGCAGCACTGTCTTACACAAAAATAGCCTGTGGTTTGATCGTATTTTCATTTTTGACACTAACATTAACAGGAATCTACACAGCACAAGGAGATTCCAAGACTCCGTTTGTGGCGAATTTCATAGGACTTGTAACAAATATGATCCTAGATCCATTGCTGATTTTAGGCTTAGGACCAGTAAACAAATTCGGAGTAAATGGAGCAGCAATCGCGACGGTGAGTGCACAGGCAATCGTTATGTCAATTTTAATCCTAGGCGTTGTGATAAGGAAAAAGGAGAATGTATTAAAAGGGATCAATCTATTTGCCAAAATTCCATTCAAATATCTAAAAGGAATCTGCAAGATCGGTATTCCAACAGCGATTCAGGGAATGGTTTATTGTGGAATATCCATGGTATTAACTCGCATGGTTTCAGGATTTGGAGCAGAAGCAGTGGCAGTCCAGAGAGTTGGAGGACAGATTGAATCTGTTTCATGGAATACAGCCGATGGATTTGGAACAGCTCTAAATGCATTTATCGGACAAAACTATGGAGCTGGAAAGATGGATCGTGTCAAAAAAGGATATAAAGCTTCATTGTGCAGCATTGGAATTTGGGGAATATTTATTACGATGATGTTTGTTTTTCAGCCAAAAGCAATTGCACATATTTTCTTCCATGAACCAAAGGCAATTATGATCGCGATCGGATATTTGGTGATCATTGGATTAAGTGAAGCGTTTATGAGTGTGGAACTGATGACAGTAGGTGCGTTGTCTGGATTAGGAAAAACGCATTTATGCAGTGTGATCAGCATTTTATTTACTGGCGCAAGGATTCCGTTGGCAATTGTTTTAAGTGGGACATTGCTTGGTTTGGATGGTATTTGGTGGGCACTTTCTGTGACATCGATTGTGAAAGGAATCATTTTTGTGTGTACATTTTATAGGATTACAAGAGAAAACAGATAAAAATACAGGCGGCATTTACCATAAGACACAGATTGACTTAACATATAATTCAAATCATATGGAAGGAAGCCGTCTGACACATGATCAGACACGATATATTTTCAAAACAAATATGATAGGAGTAGAAAATGAAGTTCTTAATGTAGATGATGTGATTGAAACAGCCAACCATTTTTGCTGTATTGATATGATTATAGATCACGCGAAAATGGCATTGACAGAGAAATTTATTATCAACCCGAAAGGTACATCTATCAGTAAACTAAGTAAGGCAAAGAAATCATTTACTGTAAAATGGAAGAAACAAAATACACAAACAACAGGTTATCGTCTGATATACTCAATGAACAGCAAATTTAAAACAGGAAATAAGTATGTTATGATAACAAGTAATAAAACAACCAGCAAGTCAATCAAAAAATTGAAAGCAAAGAAAAAGTATTATATAAGAATCTGTACTTATAAAACAGTAGGTGGTACAAAATATTATTCAGGATGGTCATCCGTTAAGTCGGTAACCACCAAATAAACATACGAATTAGTTCAAGGAAGTTTTACTTATGAAAATATATATAGATTTTGATGATGTTATCTGCGAAACAGCAAAATACTTTACAAAGATTGCAAAAGAATTATTTGATATTGATGTTCCATATCGAGAAGTTCAGTTTTTTAATCTTCAGAAAGCATTTGATTTAAGTGAAGAACAGTATGATGAATTGATGAAAGCAGGGCATATTCCGGAAAATTTACTGGATTATGAAGAGACACCAGGAGCTTCCAAAGTGATCAACAAGTGGGTTGATGAAGGACATGAGGTTTCTGTTGTCACAGGAAGACCATTTGATTCTTATGAACCATCCAGAAGATGGTTGGATGAACATCATTTAGACAGAATCCTGATTTATTTTGTCGATAAATATGGACGAGAAACGTTCAAACAGGATCATACCTATAATCTGACATTGGATGAACTTTATCAGATGCACTTTGATTTTGCGATTGAAGACTCACCAGCTGCATTTGAGCATGTCCAGCATTTTAAAAATTGCAGAGTAGCTGTTTATGACCGACCATGGAATCAGAAGGCAAAATTTCCAGATGAAAGATTTGTGAGATGCATGAATTGGAAAGAAATTGATGATATATTTGAGAAAATTGTAAACAAAGAAACTATATAATAAACAAATCTAAGGAGGTATCATATGAAATCACATAAATATTTTGCATTTGGTTCCCTGATCTGCATGATCATGGCTATGCTTTACGACGTTTTTCTGTATCAGAAGGTACGTGGTGGAGCCATGCAAGATATC